>MDTD01066139.1_pt1 | contig 14106 bp, 15 predicted proteins | sample 811221 | NCBI WGS metagenome assembly MDTD01 (sample SAMN05326646, study PRJNA326480) | marine metagenome | isolation source: seawater | place: Pacific Ocean: South West | collected 2011
AAAAAAAAAAGATTATTAACTTATTAGGAACAGGTCGTCCAATAAGAGAGTTTATTCATTCAGATGATTTAGCTTTTGCAATAATAAAATTACTAAATACATCAAAATCTAAATTAAAAGAAATATTTAGAGAAAATTTACCGATAATTAATGTTGGCAGCGGAGAAAGTATAAATATAAAAAATCTAGCTAATAACATTTCAAGGCTTGTTGGTTTTGAAGGCAAAATAAATTTTGATAAAAATTTTCCTGATGGAACATTAAAAAAAAATCTTAATTCTTCAAAAATGAGAAAACTGGGATGGAAACCTAACATATCCCTAAAAGTCGGATTGAAGAAAATTGTAAATAATAGGATAAATGAATATAAATAGTATTTTTATTACAATTTTTTTTTTATCCATATATATAATTTTCAAAAAATTTAATATCTTTATTGATGAAGCAAAATATTCTGAGCATAAAATAATCGGCAAAGAAAACAATAAACCTATAGTACTAGGTGGAATATTTTTAATTTTTGTAGTCTTGCTTTTGTTTGATAGAAGTTATTTATATCTTAAAATATTTAGTTTAAGTGTATTTTTAATTGGACATCTATCAGATAGAAATTATCTTTCTAGTCCAAAAATAAGGTTAGTTATCCAAATAATTGCTTTTGCTTTTTTTGTTTTTTTTGAAAATTTGAAGATTAATTCTGTCAATATTAATTTTCTAGACAATTTACTGGAGAATAAATATTTAAATTTATTATTTATTGTTTTTTGTTTATCAGTTTTAGTTAATGGTACCAATTTTATAGATGGTTTAAATGGTTTAGTTTCAGGATATTTTCTGCTTATACTAGTATCATTATTATATACTGCAAAAAATCCTCTTCCAGATCATCCAATATTATTTAGTGATTTAAATTTAATAAAAATCTTAGCTACGTCTTTAATAATTTTTTTTATTTTTAACATTTTCGGCAAAGTATACCTTGGCGATAGCGGTTCGTATTTGGTTGCTTTTTTAACCGGATATTTACTTATTAAAATAAATTTAAATAACAACTTTATTTCCCCTTTTTTTGTAGTAAACATGCTTTGGTATCCAGCGTTTGAAAACTTATTCTCTTTAATAAGAAGGCTAATTAATAATAGTAACATATCACATGCAGACAGACTTCATCTGCATCAATTAATTTATAGATATTTTAGGAGTAAAAAAATTTTTAATCCAAAGATAATAAACACATTTTCTACTTTTATTATTATTTTGTTTAATCTACCTATATTTATTTTTTCAACTAATTTCTATTACCATACTAAATTTTTAATTTTAATATTAGTAATGAATTTATTGTTATATTTAAGCTTATACTTATTACTTTCTAAAAACTTTAAAATTAAAAAATAATTTTATCATCTCAATTAAAATCAAAAAACCATCTCTAAAAGCATTTACTTTTTTTTTTCCTCCTATTCTTTTCTTCTCGTATGACGGAATATTTATATAAGTCATTTGATTTAACTCCATTTTAATCGGGAATTCTACACAAAATCTAAAGTCATTTGATTTTACATCCAGTTGAATAAATTTATCTCGTCTACCCATTACATAGGTGTACAAAATATCATTTAATTTTAGTGAGAAAAAAATTCTTCCAACTAGTGAAAATATTTTATTACCCAAGTAAGTTATTAATGTATCATCTTCACTACCACCATTTTCTAAATATCTTGACGTATAGACAAAATCATAGTCTTTACATAATTTGTACATTTTTATTAAATCATTTTTCTCAAAAGATCCATCAGCATTAAAAATACAAAAATATTTTGTTTTACAATAATTTATTGCTTCAGTAATTGAGTTTCCGTAACCTTTTTGTTTTTGTTCATAAATATCATGAGGAAATTCCTTAATAGAATTAATTGTTTGAATGTCATCTTTTTGTAATGAAATTATAATTTTACAATCTAAGTTTTCTAATTCACGTAAAGTATGTGGAAGAGATTCAGATTCAAATTTTGCAGGAATTATCAATGTCAGATCATTCATCAAATTTAGTTTTAAATATTTCTTGAGAAATTACTTTATTATCCATTTTTTTTACAAAATTGCTATAAAAGCCTTTATAAGCAAATATAGATGAGTAAGAACTTCTTTCAGAACTCGTTATTCTAGAACCATGATCAGAAATCAAGTAAATTTTAAGTTTATTAATATCTAGTATCTTTGAAAAAAAATTATCAAGGAAATAAATTAGACACATACGTTCATTGTTGTGTCTTTTAAAATGTTCCTCCAATGTAATTAAATTATTCAAATTGCTTAGTTTTACATCGTAATCACAATTTTTATTATAACCGTATGGTTTATGTGGTACTAATAAATGTATAAAAATTAAATCATGTTTTTTGTTATTTATATCTTCCAAGGCAACATTTAATATATTATTAAAAAAAATTTTTTCTCCCTCAGGTTCCAATATAGATTTAGCCAATCCAAATTGTTTAAAAATTCTAAGAATTACTCTTGCGAATATTGATCCATTAATACTCCAGATTGATAATATTTCTGAAAACTTATCAACTTCAGCATTAATTTTATTTAGATCAAAAGGATCATATTGATAACATTTTTTTACATTTTTATTCTTGCAATAATTAATATGTATGTTTTGAAATACAGAGACTGAGTCAAACTTGTCAAAAACTTTATTTTCTAAAAATTCGTATTCGACAAAATAATTTTTGGAGCTAATCGCAATTCTATCCCTAGTTTTTTTATCAACTTTGCCAGTAAAGTTTAATAAAGATGCTAAAGATGAAACACTATTTTTAGAATTGGAATAAACATCGGTATAATATTCAAAATTATATTTTTCAAATAATTCAATTACTTTTTTGTTAAATTCTCTACCCTCATTTGTATCGCTAGATATTGAATTTAAACCAGACATTTCGTCCAGTATTAAAATTAGATTTCTGTTTTCATAAAGATTTTTAACCTCACTTTTAAAATAAGGAATATTTTTATGGCTTTTTGTATTATCAATTAAATTGAAAATTAATAATGAAGAAACTGTAAAAATCAATATCACCGAATTTTTTCTTGGGTCTGTATAATTTAAAAAAAACATTATTAATAAAAAAAAAATTAAAATTAGGAAAAATGCAGCAAAATAAGTATATCTAAAATAGGTAATAACAAATTGGAAATTTGACATTATTAATCCGTTGTAAAGCCCTAGATGATTATCTAAACCATATGTGAATACTAAACTCAAATACAGAACTCTAAGTTTATATTTATTGTTAAAATTAATACTTCTTAAAAAAAAATAGTTTAAATAAGATATTAAAAAAAAAAAAAATAAAATTATTATTATAATTTGAAAATTAAAATTAGATTTAAAAATGAAACCAGGAAAAAAACATAAGATGAAAATTCGATTATCTCTCGTATTCATAAATAATTCTTCCTGAATTGCTAATTTTTGTACTTGAAACAATTTTGCTTTTATTTTGTAAAAATTTTTGAAAGTTTTCTTCAGTGTAATTTGGAAAAATGTCACCTTTAAATTCTAACATTTTCTTAATTGTATCATCATTCTTTGGAACAAATTCTATTAATCCTTTCGGTGCCAAAGAAACAATCCATTCAACTACATCTTTTAGTGGAATATTTTTAGCAATTGCCAAATGATGTTCAAATGCCAAAGCTATAAGACCGTCAAACATAGCTCTATTATTAAAACTTTTTCTTTCAAGATTATTCCATCCTATATTTGGACTCGGATTAGAACCATCAAAATATAATGGTAAAAATTTAGATCTATATTTTTCATTTTGGTTGAATGCATCTTCTATTGAATTTAAGTCATAGTCTATGCCCACAACATAATCCACATCATTTTCTAATGCTATATTTGAGTATAATCCGTTGTTACAACCTATATCTAAAAATTTGTTAAATTTGTTGTTTTTACAAAAATGTTTTACACAATTTTTTTTAACATTTTCTTCCTCGGTTCTATAAGAATTGTTATCTGAATAGTCTTGCCATAAAGAAATATTTTTTTTACATTTTAAGCTAGTAATAAAATTTTTTAATTGATTAAGCATTAATACGAAATTTTTCTTTGGAAATTTATTTTTTTTTTTTTTTAACGATAGACTTTTGTTTTTTTTTGCATTTTTTTCTAATTTATCTAAAAGATAAATTTGTACAAAAATATTGTAAGAAAATTTATCAAAAAAACTTAAAACTTTATTAATTTCAGATGTCTCAATTCCCTCTAAGTTTCCTTTAAACCAATTATTAAAATTAATTCCTTTTTTTGAGCTTAATACCAAAGGATTTAAAAAATTCTCACAAAATTGTTTACGACCAGTCCAAAATTCTCCTTCTTCATATTTTTTTATAGATAAAACGTCTATAAAAATAGGTTTGGAACCTAAAAATTGAATGTTATATGCACTTGAGTCTATTAGGGTTGCGCCTTTTTCTAATAAATATAAATGAAAGTTTAAGTGATGAAGTGCTGCAGATTTTAATTGTGAAAATGACCACTCATAAGGGTATGATATAAAAGGAATTTTTTCATGTTCTAAAATTAATTTATCTTTAAATTTGTGATTGATGTCATTTTTATCTAATATACTTGTCTTTATTAAGTATTGATCTTTAATAGATTCATTTAAAATATTATTGTCAGTTATGAATTTTAACCTATCTTCACCTTCTTTGCTCAGCTTACGAAACACTTTTTGATTTAAATAATAAATGCTTCCAGCTGGATCTCTAAAAGATCCTTTCTCTTCAATCATTTAATTACTCTTATTTTCTTTATCAATTTTATTTTTTTTTTTAAAAATTTTTGAAATAATTGACTTAAATTTAATCCAGTAAACAGAGATTGCAGCCACGCTAGCAGCAAGAAATCCCAATATTGCCTGAAGAATTATACTACCAGTTCCTGGGTCTAAATATGCATAAGCCATATTTGAATAAGATGTAAATACAAGTACTAAGATTAATAAAAATTTATTTTTTTGTTGCATTTAAAATTTATTATAGATCATTTTTCTATTACAAAAAAAAATACTAAACAAGATAATATTTCTTAAACAAACTTAACGCCAAATATCCAAAAAAATATAAATACATTATAAATATGGGTTTTGTTTTAAATATTTCCTTTTTAATACTTAAGTTAAAAGCTAAAAATATTAACACAAATAAGATAGGACTAAAATTTGCCTGCCAGATTGTGTTCTGTGGATTTGAAAAAATAAGTGTTATAAATATTAGCAAATTCCATTTACTAACCAGTATCAAGTATAAAATAGAGAGAAATCCAAAAAAACTAACGATAAAAAATACTAAATTATTATTAAATAAATAATTAGATAGGTTATAAAAAAAACCTCCTCCGGAATTAGTTAGATTATATGTTTCCCTAAAATTAAAATTTAAAGATAAAAATATAAAAGTCATTAAAGCAATAAAAGTAATCAATTTATTATTTATAAAAATTGACCATTTAAATTTTAAGAATAATGAAAATGGCAAAAAATAGAATAAAAATATTGAAAAAAATATGAGAATTTTATTTGAATAATTTGTAATACTAAAAATATTTTGGCCAATATCCCAACCAATTTTGTTCACTATAAAATTTATATCTAAAATAAATAGATAATAAAAAAATGGCAGAGACAAAAATAAATTTAATATAATTATTATTAGAAATAAATTAAAATTTAATTTCTTTTCATAAAATTTAAAAAAAAAATAAATTATCAAAACACCGTAATTTGGACTAAAATAAGAAGAAATTGATAAAAATACACAACTAATTAAAGAATTTTTAAATTTTTTATTTTTTAACATTTCAAATTTAAGAAAATAAAACATTGAAATTAAAAAAAATAAAAATCCCACCATATGTGGATCTGGCCATATGGAGTATGATCTAAAAGTAGGAAATAAAATTATAATTATTGAAAATGGAAAAATGTAATTTTTGTCAACAGTTGGAAATCTTACAGTAAGACACTTATAAAAATAATACGGACATAAAATAAATATACATAAAAAAAAAAATCTAACATAGACGTCTTCAATTGGTATAAAAACTGACTTAACAATGTATAATACTGGAGATTGTCTGTGTCCAAATTTGTCGTATTCATAAAAAGATTTTAAAAAATCATTTTTAAATTCATATTGAAGATACTCTAAACCTCTATAATCAAATATTGCACCTCCTAACGAGTCTTCATTTAAGTAAAATCCAAGAAATAAACTAGTTATTAAAGATATAAAAAGTAATATATTTTTTTTTGAAATAAGCATTTTAAAAATGTATACCAACTAAAAAAAACTTTAAAGTTATAATCTTATGGCAATTTTAGCAAAACTCGTTTTGTTTGTTTTCGATTATTTCACTAGAAAAAAAATTTTTAAATTTATAAAAAAACGACATGGAAAAAATATAAATATTTTTTTTGACGTTGGCTCACATAAAGGTGAATATATTGATAGTTTAAAAAAAAATTTTAATGTTAATAAAATATATTCTTTTGAACCAAATCCTGAAATTTTTAAAATACTCAAAAATAAAACTAATAAATATTTAAATATTGAGTATTTTAATATGGCTCTTGGTCAACAAAAAGATAAAATAATAATGTATTCAAACATTGAAAGTTCATCTTCGTCATTAAATCGATTAAATACTAAATCTAACTATTTTAAAAAAAAATATTTCTTTTTAAATTTATTTAATTTCAAACCTGTAGAAAAGGAAATAGATATAGAAATGAACAAATTGAGCAACATAATTAAATACAAGAATATAAAAAATATAGATCTGATAAAAATTGATACAGAAGGTTATGAATATTCTGTTTTAAAAGGTGCAGAAAATTATTTAAAATTTTTTAAATTCATCCATTTAGAACATCATTTTGATGATATGATAATAAAAAAGTATAACTTATCTGACTTACATAATTTTTTAATTAAAAATGGCTTTAAAAAAGTTTTTAAAATTAAAATGAGTTTCCGTAAATCTTTTGAGTACATATATGAAAAAGTTTGAAAATAAAAATATTATTAAAGCCTCAATTTTAATAACTAATTATAACAAATCGAAATATTTAAAAAAATGTCTATCATCCTGTAATAACCAGACTTATGAAAGAAAAGAAATATTTATATTTGATGATTGTTCTACAGATAATTCATTAAAAATAATTAAAAGTTTTAAAAAAATTAAAATATTTAAAAATAGATCTAAAAAATATACCTCAGGTCCATTAAATCAAATATACGGCTTAAAAACAATTTTTAAAAAAAGTAAGGGGGATATAATTTTTTTAATGGATGGTGATGACTACTTTAGTAAAAATAAGTTATCTATAATTATAAAAAAATTTATAAAAAATGTACATTTAAATTTTGTTCAAGATACACCAAAATTCTTAAAAGGGAGTAAAATTGTTAATATTAAAAAAAAGAGATCATTTTTTACTATATGGCCAAAATTTTATCCAACAAGCTGTATTAGTATGAGGAGGATTTTTTTTTCTAGTTTTTTAAAATACGATATAAATAATAAGTTTTCGAATCTTGAAATTGATGCAAGAATTTCAATATACGCTTATTTAAAAAATGAATTTTTAATCTGCAATAATAAATTAACTAATTATCAATACGACTCTTTAGGAATAACATCTAGATACGGAAAGTTTAGCAAAATGTGGTGGAAAAAAAGAAAGGATGCTTTTGCTTACACAGAATATTTATCCAAAAAATTAAATAAAAAATTTAAAAAAGGTCCTGATTATTATTTAACAATATTAATAAATTCATTTTTTTCTAAATTTTAAAAAACTTATCATTATTGAAAAATTTAACCAAAATATCGTTGCACTATAAGTAGTAAAAAAACTTCCAGATGGTAAAATCGGATTTATGTAAACTAAAAAACACAAGAGAGGCATTAATGTTAAAATATTTTTATTTGCGATGTATGATGATATTACTTTAAAAATTACCAAAAATGAGAAAATTAAAAAACTTAAATAACCAAATAGTCCAGTTTCAGCTAATAGCTCAAAATTAATTTGATGAGGATGAGTTGTAATTATATGTCTACTATCTTCCTCGTTTTCTACAAAATACTTTTTATTATAAATTTCATTTCTAAAATTTTTTATCCCTACACCAAACAATTTGTTTTCTTTAAACATTGATAATGAAGTTTCATAATGTTTAAAATAATAATTATCCTTGAATTCAATAGAAGCAAGTTGATCAATATACCTGTATTTTAATTTTTCATTAAATGTGCTTAAAAATATAATTGCGAAAAAACTTATAGATAAAATTATTGTGGTTTTTATTAGGTATTGTTTGTAATTAAAACATAAGAATAAAATTATGATAGCAGACAACTTAATAAAATTTGATCTTTCTCCAATTAGATGTGAAATAATTAGAATTAGTATTGATATTATAATAATATAGTTAAAATTTTTACTTACATATTTATAAAAAGTACAAATAAATAATATTCCAAATGCCAAAAAATATGCTCCAATTTTAAGTTCGTCATTTAGAAAACTTGCTAATCTTCCTGGAACATTTGACTTATATCCTAATATATTGCTTCCTGAATAGAATTCTATTAACAGATCAATAGCGACTAAAAGGAAAAATAATGTCCAAACAAATAATATTATCTTTAAATATTTAGCGTTATTGTAAAGTAAAACATATTTTATTGCTAAAATAATTAATATAAATCTTATAAAACCAATAGACCTTGGCAGACCCGACGTGTAATTACTGCTAAAAAATAAATTGATGATAAAAGTCAACCATAAAAATAATAGCAAATATACAAAATAGTCATTAAATAAATAAAATTTTCTTTTTAATATAATTTCAAATATAAAAAAAACAGAAATTAGTGCATGAAATATATTCGTTACTAACGATCCAGATAGTAATGAAATAGGAATTAAATTAATTAAAAATAATAATATGTAGAAAAAAATATTGTTTGACTGAATTCTATTCATGGAATTAACTTAAATTATATAAAATTTTTAGTAATTTCTAAATATAATTTGAACAGTGTAATGTTTAAATTAGTTTTAATATATATTATTAAATTAGATACTTTACATAATTTTTTTTTTGTATATAAACTCTATGCCTGGTGATTATTGCGAAAGGGTAATACCCGATCCCATTCCGAACTCGGTAGTCAAGCCTTTCTGCGCCGATGGTACTTTGTCTTAAGGCATGGAAGAGTAGGACGTTGCCAGGCTAATCCAAATGAAAAATATACTTGTAGTTACAGGTGGAGCAGGATTTGTAGGTTCGAATTTAATAGAGTTATTATTAAAAAAAACTAATTATAGAGTCATAAGCTTGGATAATTACTCTAGTGGTTCAAAAAGAAATCACATTTTTAATAAAAGAATAAATTATATAAGAGGAGACACCAAAAATATAAGTAAATTATTAACAAAATTTAAAAAAAGTATAAAATCAGTATTTCATTTTGGTGAATTTGCAAGAATATATCAAAGTTTTAAAAAATTTAATCAGTGCTATGAATCAAATTCAATTGGCAGCAAAGAAGTCTTTAAATTTTGTTTAGATAATAAAATAAAATTACTTTACTCTGCCACCTCAGCAAGTTTAGGCAATTATGGAAGTGATAAAAATCTATCACCATATGCATTTACAAAATCGAAAAATCTTGAATTGTTGGAAAATCTCAAAAAGTGGTTTAATTTTAAATATGAGGTAATCTATTTTTACAATGTTTATGGACCTAAACAAATAAAAACTGGAGACATGGCTACTGTGATTGGGATATTTGAGGATTGTTATGAAAAAAATAAACCATTAACTGTTGTTAAGCCTGGAAGCCAAACAAGAAGATTTACACACATTTACGATACAATTAGTACTTGTTTTGAAGCTTGGCAAAAAAATAAATGTTTGCATTATAGTATTTCTCATAAAAATTTTTATTCAATTAACCAAGTAGCTAAAATGTTTAATAAAAAAATCAAATATATGTCAAAAAGACCAGGAGAAAGATATGCGTCAGCTTTGACCAATATCTCATTTAATAATAAAATATATAAAAGATATGGAAGAATTGAATTGAAAGACTACATCAATTCATTTATTGAAAGGAATAAAAATGAAAATAGCTAGTTCACTTAAATCGCTAAAAAAAAGAGATTTAAATTCAAAATTGGTAAAACGAAGAGGAAGAGTTTATATTATTAATAAAAAAAACCCTAAATTTAAAGCAAGACAAAAATAATTATGATTATAGGATCTGTATCAGAAAACAAAGAGATTGAAAAAAGAATTTCCATAACTCCCGAAATCGCAAAAAAATATGTTTCTAATGGTTTCAGTGTTTTAATTGAGGATAATTTTGGAATGCATATTGGAATTTCAAACAAAGAATTTATTGATGCTGGGTGCAAAGTAGATACTAGAGAGAATATTTTAAAAACTTCAGATATTCTTCTTCAACTAAACCTACCAGAACCAAAAGATACTGAATTAATACAAAAAGAAAAGATTATCATAGGAAATTTCAATAGCTCAAATAATAAAAACAGCTTAGAAAAAATTAAGAGTAAAATTTCTATCTTTTCAATGGAATTGTTACCACGAATAACTAGAGCTCAGTCCATGGATATATTATCTTCGCAAGCAAATTTAGCAGGATATAAAGCAGTAATCGACTCTTTCGCTATGTTTAAAAAAGCAATTCCAATGATGATGACTGCAGCTGGCACAATATCCGCAGCCAAGGTTTTAGTTGTAGGAGCTGGAGTTGCTGGATTGCAAGCTATTGCCACTGCAAAAAGAATGGGTGCTATAGTTTTTGCTACAGATGTAAGAATAGCCTCAAAGGAACAGGTTGAGAGTTTAGGTGGTAAATTTTTACTAGTGGAGGGAGCTGAAAATTTAGAAACAGAAGGTGGATACGCAAAAGAAGCTTCAGATGATTTTAAAAAAAAACAGGAAGAACTTCTTACAGAAACATTAAAAAAGATTGACGTTGTAATTTGTACTGCTCTCATACCCGGGAAAAAGGCACCAAGAATTATATCTGAAGAAATGATTTCAAATATGCAAGCAGGTTCAGTAATTTATGACTTGGCTGCATCTCAGGGTGGAAATGCTGCATATACTGTTGCAGATGAGTTAATAGAAAAGAATGGGATAACAATATATGGTGAAAGCACTATTTTAAATAAACTTCCAATTTCTGCGTCAAATCTTTACTCTAAAAATCTATTCAATTTTGTAATTAATCTTTATGATAAGGAAAATAAAAAAATAAAATTAAACATGGAAGATGAAATAATATCAAAAACTTTAATAAATTAGTATGGAAATAGATCCCTTTATATTTAGACTAAGTATATTTATACTTTCAATTTTCGTAGGATACTACGTTGTTTGGAGCGTTACTCCTTCTTTACATACTCCATTAATGTCAGTAACTAACGCTATATCATCCGTTATTATTGTAGGAGCAATTATTGCAGCCCTGGCAGGTAATAATAATCAAATTTTTAATACAGCAAACATTTTTGGATTTTTAGCAATAATACTAGCCGCAGTAAATATTTTTGGTGGATTTCTTGTTACACAAAGAATGTTGGCAATGTATAAAAAAAAAAAGAAAGATAAATAATTAAATTATGTCAGCAAATATACTTGCAGTTTTCTATTTAATATCTGGAGTTTTATTTATATTAGCTTTAAGAGGTCTATCTTCTCCAGAAACATCAAGACAAGGTAATCTTTTTGGTATTATTGGTATGGCTATTGCAATAGGCGTAACAGTTTTATCTATAGGAAATTTTTCGTTAGGATTTATTTATCTTTTAGTATTCTTATTAATTGGAGGGTCTATCGGAGCTTTTATCGCTTTCAAAATTCCAATGACAGCTATGCCAGAACTAGTAGCAGGCTTTCATAGTTTAGTTGGACTTGCAGCAGTATTTGTAGCTATATCTGCATTTTTAAATCCAGTTGTATTTAATCTTGGAACGCAAGGAAATATTAAAATCGCAAGTTTAATTGAAATGTCACTTGGTGCTGCAATTGGAGCAATAACATTTACAGGTTCAATAATTGCTTTCCTTAAACTTAGGGGGATAATGTCTGGTTCTCCAATAACTTTCCCTGGTCAACATATTTTAAACTTACTTTTAGGAATATCATTAATTGTTCTTATATTCTTTCTATGTAATACACAAACAAGCTCATTTTTTTGGACAATTATAATAATATCATTTTTAGTTGGGGTTTTATTAATAATTCCAATAGGCGGAGCAGACATGCCTGTAGTCATTTCAATGTTAAATTCTTACTCTGGATGGGCAGCAGCAGGTATTGGATTTACATTAGAGAATTCAGCTCTAATAATAACAGGAGCCTTAGTTGGATCCTCAGGTGCTATCCTTTCATACATTATGTGCAAAGGTATGAACAGATCATTTTTTAATGTTATTCTTGGGGGATGGGGCGCATCAGATGATCAAAATAAAAATCAATCTAAAGAGCAAAAACCTGTTAAAAATGGTAACGCAGACGATGCTGCTTTTCTAATGAAAAACGCATCTTCTGTGATTATAGTTCCAGGATATGGAATGGCAGTTGCACAAGCACAACATGCTTTAAGAGAAATGGTTGATGCACTAAAAAAAAATGGTGTTAAAGTGACTTATGCAATACATCCAGTTGCAGGAAGAATGCCTGGTCATATGAACGTATTATTAGCTGAAGCAAATGTGCCTTACGATGAGGTGTTTGAATTGGAAGAAATAAATAGCGATTTTGCAAACTGTGATGTAGCTTATGTTATTGGTGCAAATGATGTTACTAATCCAGTTGCAAAATCAGATCCTCAAAGTCCGATATATGGTATGCCGATTTTAGATGTTGAGAAATCAAAATCAGTTTTATTTGTAAAAAGAAGTTTATCCCCTGGATATGCGGGTATTGATAATGATCTATTTTACAGAGATAATACTTTAATGCTTTTTGCAGATGCAAAAAAAATGACAGAGGATATAATTAAAAACTTATAGTTGACTTGACTAAAATATTTTGTGACATTGCAGATTTAAGTCTTATAAAAAAATTTAACAAATTTCCTATTGTGAAAGGCTTCACAACTAATCCAAGTTTAATTAGAAAAGCTGGTGCTAAGGATTACAAAAATTATTGCAATAAAATTTTAAAAATTACTGGAAAACCCGTGTCAATAGAAGTTTTTGCAGATGATCAAAAAAATATGATATCTCAAGGTCTTAAAATAAATAGTTGGGGCAAAAACGTTTATGTGAAAGTTCCAATTATAAATAGTAAAGGTGTATTTTCAGGGAAAGTTATAAATCAATTAAATAATAAAAATATAAAGTTAAACATAACAGCTGTATACACCGCATTACAAACTAAAAGAATTTTAGGTAAAATAAACAAAAAAACAAAAGTTATAATTTCAATTTTTGCAGGTAGAATGGCAGATGTGGGTAAGGATCCTATACCAGAAATAAAAAAAAGTTTAATATATGCAAAAAAATTTAAGAATGTTGAAATTTTATGGGCTAGTACAAGAGAACCATATAATTATCTTCAAGCTAAACAAATTAAATGTGATATAATCACAATACCGCCGTCTATAATAAGTAAAATTATGAAATTCGGAAAGACCTATAATAAACTTACTAAAGACACAGTTGTAAATTTCTTAGTTGATAGCAAAAGATCAAATTTTAAAATTAAATAAAATTTGGTTGCGGGGGACGGATTTGAACCGCCGACCTCAAGGTTATGAGCCTTGCGAGCTACCAGGCTGCTCCACCCCGCGATAAATTAAATCCTATTTTTAAGTTTTTTTAATTTTTTAACTCTTTTAATATTTTCTTGTAAAATTCTTTTTTTTTTCTCAGATGGTTTTTCGTAGTTATTTTTTAATTTTATAATTTTAAAAAAACCGTCTCTCTGAAGTTTTCTTTTTAAAACTCTCAGAGCTTGTTCAACATT
>MDTD01130686.1_pt1 | contig 14105 bp, 9 predicted proteins | sample 811221 | NCBI WGS metagenome assembly MDTD01 (sample SAMN05326646, study PRJNA326480) | marine metagenome | isolation source: seawater | place: Pacific Ocean: South West | collected 2011
GCGGCAATCCATTCATCCGCATGGCGGTTGATATCCTTGACACTCTTTTCGCCGTCACGCATCTTCAGGTTCTGGGCGCCGATGTCGTTGATGGGGATCCGGGCCAGTTCGAAAAAGCGTTTGGCAGCGGGGTTCTTTTGGAGAAACGTATTGTTGGCAAACACGTGGATGGAGTTGACGGAGAATCCCAGGTTCTTACCGTCACGTGTTTTGGTGTTGGCGCCTTCTTCGCCTGAGGGCAGTGCGGTGTGGGTCACTTCAAGCCAGGTGACATCTTTTCCCGGCACAAGGACGCCGCCCACCCACTGGGGGGACCAGGTGTAGTAGAGGACGGGTTTGCCGGCTTTGTATTTGGCAATGGTGTCGGCGATGAGGGCAAAGTAGGAACCCTGGTTGTGGGTGACGGTATTGCCTAAATTATACGCTTTCATATGGTGTTCGATGACCCGTTCGCAGCCCCATCCCGGGTTGCACCCCGTCAGGTCGGCTTTGCCGTCGCCGTCCGCATCGAAAAGACCGGCAAGTTTCGGATCGGTAAGATCGTTGATGGTTTTGATCCCGTATTTTTCCGCGGTTTTTTTATCCACCAGGTACCCCTGGACCGCCCCTTCCACCAGGGTACCGATCCGGGTGACCGTGCCTTCGCCGCCCACCCTTTCATAAAAGGCGTTGTGCATGGGAATCCAGGAGTTGGCATTGTAATCCGCATCCCCCTGACCCACGGCCAGGTGCATGGCGGTGATTTCAAGTTCCATGGGCTCTTTTACCTTATAGCCCAGGCGTTCCAGGCCTTTATTGACCACGAGAAGCTGGAACAGCTCTTCCACAATGCCGTTGTAGCAGGGTTTAACGGTTTTGCCTTCGCCGGGCAGGTCCTGTGCCGGGGCCGTGGCCGGAATCAGAAAGATGATGAGTAAAAGGGCTGCCATGAGGCTGGCGGCTCTCCGGGACAATGATGATTGGTTTGCGTGTTGCATGTTAACTCCCTTGGTGTGAGGATTTATAGCGTGTAAGCCCGGGGCAGACCCTTTCCGCCCCTGGGCCGTATGCCTAACCGAATTCCAGTACCGGCGGACCGAACAGGGCGGTGTCCGGTGTGATGCCCAGCCCCGGGCCTTCCGGCAGCTTGATGTGGCCGTTTACAATGGCGATGCCGTTGTCCCGGTCATAGTGGGTGGTGGTGTAGGGGGCGGCAAGCCAGACCCCTTCGCAGAGATGCGCCGGTACGGTGGCGCCCAGGTGGACGCAGGCCGCGGCAATGATGTCTCCGCCCCAGGCATCGTCACAGGTCATGGGGCGGCCGGTTTCCCGGCAGACATCTCTTACGGTCTGCATTTGGGTGATACCGCCCAGGCGGGTCACCTTGAAACCGAATCCGTCGGCCACTCCCTGGGCCACGGCCCGCAGGACCATGTTCAGGGATTCCGTGTTTTCGTCCAGGTAGACCGGATGGCAGACCCTGCCGGCCAATTGCCGATTTTCGTCATAGGTGTTGCAGGGCTGTTCAAGGATGAGGGGGATGTCCCGGCAGGCACTGGAAGCAAAGATCGCGTCCCTGAGGGTCCAGCCCCGGTTGGCATCGGCTGCCAGGCGGACGCCGGGCTTTATAACCCCGGCCACCTTTTGGAGCACCTCGATATCTTCTTCCAGAGACCGGCCCCCCAGCTTCACCTGGATTCTGGGATAGCCTTCGGCCTGTTTTTCCCTTGCGCTTTCAACCGCCTCCTCAACAGGGCAGACCCCGATGGAATAGTAGGAGGGGACATCTTCCCTGACAGCCCCGCCCAGAAGATCACATACCCGCGCGCCGTATGCTTTGCCGCAGATATCCCACACGGCAATGTCAACGGCGGCCTTGGCATAGGCATGGCCGTTAAGGGCATTGTCCATGGCCTGGTATATATTGCGGGGCTGCAGCGGGTTTTCTCCGATCAGGGTAGGTCCCATCTGTTCCAGGGCGGCCCTGGCGCCCAGGGCATGCTGGGGTTGGTACACCGGTCCCACCGGACAGGTTTCGCCGTATCCTCTTAAACCGGTGTCGGTGATGATTTCCACGATGGTGGTATCGAAGTGGGTCATGACAGTGTTGGACATCCGGTAGGGCTTGCCCTTGATGGCGGTGTCGTATTTGAAAATATTGACGGCTGCAATTTTCATCTGAGTATGTCTCCAGTGTCTTTAGTCGTTGACGGTGACAGGTTTCTGCGGGGAAAGATCGGGTTGGGAAATGTCGGGTTGCGAAGACGGCTGTTGCCGTTTCCAAAACTTTAACACCAGGGCTGCAGGTCCCTTTTCATACCAGTGGCGGGTCCCCCGTTTCCTGGAGGACTGTCCCAGGGCCTGGGTCAGCCGGTCCAGGGAGATGGCCATGAGCACGATCCCCAGGCCCCCCACTGCGGCCTGGCCGATGTCCAGCCGGCCGATGCCCCGGAGAACCATCTGGCCCAGGCCGCCCACGGCGATCATGGACGCCACCACCACCATGGACAAGGAGAGCATCAGTGTCTGGTTGATACCGGTCATAATGGTGCGCAGGGCCAGGGGGATTTTAATTTTGAACATGACCTGATGTTCCGAGGCGCCGAAGGCATAGGCCGCTTCCACAACGTCGGCGGGCACCTGGCGGATACCTAAAACCGTCAACCTCACCAGTGGGGGCAGGGCGAAGACGATGGTAACGATGATACCGGGCACGTTGCCCACGCCGAAGAGCATGACCACCGGTATCAGGTAAACAAAGGCAGGGGTTGTCTGCATGCCGTCGAGAACCGGGCGGATAACGCTTTCCAGCCGGCGGCTCCTGGAAATTAGGATGCCTAAAGGAATGCCGGTGATGGTACAGAACAATACGGCGGTGATCACTAAGGCCAGCGTTGTCATGGCCTGTTCCCAGGCGCCCACAAGGCCGATGACGGCCATGGCACACAGCACAAAGGCCGTGGTTTTCCGGTCGGCCACCTGCCATCCCGCAAGCCAGGCCAGGACCATCATCATAATCTGCGGAATGGCCTGGAGAACCTGTTCAATGTTGACCAGGGCATAGTCGATGGGGATGCGCAGCAACTGAAAGAACCACCTGTAATTTCCGACGATCCAGTTCAACCCCTCTTCCACCCAGGTGTTGAAGGGGATGACAAACAGTTCAAAGGGATTTAATACCATCTGCCAGAATGTTAGGTCGCTTTCTACCATGACGTGCTCCTTTTTAGGCCTTTTTTGTTAATGGGTGTTATCTATCTATCCGCCGATGCTGACGTTAAGTCCCATCAGCCTCAACTTCGCTGCATGCCTTTCCATTTCTTCAGGGGGTGGTGATTCCAGGCCTTCCAGGGTGTAGGCCAATGACATCCTGCGGTAGGTTTCAATGCCCAGCCGGTGGTAGGGAAGAAGCTGGATTTCCACCGGCCGTTTCAACTTCCTGCTAAAGCTGCCCAGAGCGTTGATATTTTCCTTTTGGTCGTTCAGACCCGGTATCACGGGCATGCGGATGATCAGCGACAACGGGTGGTCTGAGGCGTCGATCCGCTTCAGGTTTTTGATGATCCGTTTATTCCCGGCGCCGGTCAGTTCCCGGTGGGTGTCCTCATTCATATGTTTGAGATCGAAGAACAATGTGTCCGTATAGGGCAGCACCATCTCCAGGTTTTCCCAGGGGACTTTACCGCTGGTTTCAATGGCCGTATTGATACCGTGGGTGATACAGCGCTCCAAGAGTTTTGCGGCAAATTCGGCCTGAACCAGGGCTTCCCCGCCGGACAGGGTCACCCCGCCGCCGGAGTGGAAGTAGAACAGGGAGTCCTTTTCAATCTCCCGGTAGATTTCTTCCACGGAGGCGGTGTATCCCCAGGCCTGGCGGGCACCTGTGGGACAGGCCTCGGTGCAGCCCCGGCAGTCCGTGCAGCGGTTGAGGTTGGTTGCGAAGCGTTCGGATTTCATGTCCCAGGAAATGGCCCCTTCCGGACAGGCCTCCACGCAGTCAAAACAACCCGTGCATTTGCGCCGGGACACCCCGAAAGTGGTCCGGGATTTTTTTGATTCCGGCGTGGAGCACCAGCGGCATTTGAGGGGGCAACCCTTGAGGAACACCACGGTTCTCAGGCCGTCCCCGTCAAAGGTGGAGATCTTCTCGATTCTCAGTATGCGTCCTTTGGTAGACATTGGCGCCCCCGGTTATCCGCAGCACCGCTGGCCGGCAAAGGTGTCCTGGATGGTCCGGTGGATGATTTCATCCTGGACTTCAGGGCAGAGTTCAACGAAATAGGCCGTATACCCGGCCACGCGGATGAGCAGGTCCTTGTATTTTTCAGGCTCCTTCTGGGCCCGCATGAGGATATCCTTGTCCACTACGTTAAACTGGGCGTGGAAGACGCCCAGGGAGCAGGCAGTCTTGAGCAGGGACATGAGGTTCACGATCCCCCGTTGTTCCTTCATAAGTTCTGGGGATAGCTTCATGTTGAGCAGGGTGCCGGAGGCGTATAGATCGTGGGGGATTTTGGCCACGGATTTGAGTACGGAACTGGCGCCGTTGAGGTCTGTACCGCCGGTGGGGGAAAGCCCGTCCGTCAGCGTGGTCCAGGCGTTGCGTCCCGAAGGAAGCGCCCCTACGGTTTTACCCAGGGGAACATGGGCGGTTACCGGGAGGATGCCGGACATCAGCTTGCCGTACTTGGAGTCCTGGGTGTTGGTCCGGACTGCAAGATAGGTCATCATGTCGGCGGCCACCCCGTCAGGGCGGTCCAGGTCGTTGCCGTATTTTTCCGCCTCAAGACAGCGTTTCTGGACATCTTCGTAGGAGACGAAGTCAGCGGCCAGGGCCTGGATCAACCGGTCCATGGAAATGTCCCCGGTATCGAACACCAGTTCTTTTACCGCGGATATGGCGTTGATGAAGTCGGCCACGCCGTCATAGATAATCCCGTTGCCGCAGGGGTATTTGGTGCCGCCGTGGGTGTAGTCGGTGGCCGTGTCAATGCAGTTCCTGAAAGAAAGCGAGATAAAGGGCACGGGCCGGTCGTCCCAGATTTCGTCCAGGATATTGTTGGCCTCCACCACCTTGTTGATGATGTAATCGATCTGCTGTTTGACGGCAGCGGCGAACTCGTCGTAGGTCTTGAATGCCGCAGGGTCTCCTGTGTCTAGCCCCAGCATTTTCCCGCTTTTCCTGTGAATGCCGCGGAAGAGAACGAATTCCACGATGCTGCCCAGGTTGACGTCGGCACTGACATAGCCGCGGATCTTTCCGGCCAGGTTGGTTTCCACGCAGCCGCAGGGATTCCAGTCGTAGGCCTCGTGGAGGGGAACCCCTTTGTTCTGGACCATACGGATACCCACTTCATCGTTGTGAAAGGCCGGGAAACCGTTGCCGGTGTTGATGCATTCCGCGCACTTTTTCAGGAAGGAATCCGGGTTTTTGGACAAATTGTACCGCACGGACAGGGACGGCTGGTAGAGCATGGTATCCATGGACGCCTGGATGACCATGTAGGACAGGTCGTTGACCGCATCCTGACCGTTCTTGTCGATGCCGCCGGCGCAGACGTTCTGGAACATGGTATAGCCGTTGGCGTATTCCGCCGTGGTCCCGTCCTGGAACAGGCAGGGCTCGGCCAGTTTGATCCAGGTGCAGTCCAGAAGTTCCTGGGCCTTTTCAGGGGTGATCCGTCCGGCTTCAAGGTCCGCTTCATAGAAGGGGTAAAGGTATTGGTCAATGCGCCCCAGATTGTAGGAGGCCGCATTCTGCTCCATGAAAATACAGGAGTGGTAGAGGTAGACGAACTGAAGCGCCTCATGGAAAGTGGTGGCAGGCTTTGCCGGGATGGTCTCAAAAACGGCGGCAATTTCTTCAAGCTCTGCCCTGCGCACCGGATCGGATTCTTCCCCTGCAAGGCGGAGGGCTTCGTCCCGGTACCGCCGCCCTAAAATGATCATGCCTTCGGCCGCCGTGATCATGGCGTCAAGGTAGGCGATCCTGGGGTAGTGGTTGGGTTTGGACAGGTCGTATTCCGCCTTCCTGGTGTTGATGTAGTCGATGATGCCTTCCATACCTTCGGCCAAAAGTTCCCGGTAGTCCGGTGTGAGTTCGCCGGGGCCGCGGACCGCTTTCCGGTCGATATAGATGACGGCATTTTCTTTGAGGTCCACGATGTCCTGGGGGGCCTGGGCCTCCCATTTTTCAAAGTTGGACCGCCCCAGCCAATAGGGTTTGATGGTCTGGCGGAAAAGCTTTTTATCCTCCTCGGAGATGTAGAAGGGATCGTAGGGACGCGTGGAAATGGTATCCAGTTCCTTGTCCAGCACCGACCAGCAGACATCGGCGCAAAGCACTCCGCCCCGGGGCAGCTTGCCGGAGCAGCCCACGATGAGTTCATGGTCCCAGATGGTGACGGTTTTTTTACTGCAGACATCTTTAAAGGCCTGGGCCTTTCTGTTTTCCCTGGGAAGGGCCTCGGTTTTGCGGAAACTTTCCGTCAGAATCAGGGCATTTTCAATATCCATGGTGGGGGTTGCGTTGACGACACGTTCTCTTAATTTCTCGATGCGATCCATGTAGCTCATAGGGTCTCCTTGATCAGTGTTTTTTTTGTTCGCTGCCCCGTCTGACCGGCCCACCTGTAAAAAGGTTTTCGCCGTATTGCCGGACAGCCCGGGTCTGGCTGCCGCCTTAAGTCTTCGCCTTCTCTTACTTCACGTTTGCTTCATGTATTTCAAGGGGTATGCCAATGGGAGATATAAATCGAAGTTGTCTTTCTTAAGCCTTTATTCAGAAGGGATTGGGAAATTATTAGGTCTTAAGTGGAAGGGCTCATCAAAAAAAATGACCTGGATGAAATTTTTAAATGTTTGAAAATTTTTTTAAATGTTTGAAATAATTTTCTGAGTGGCGAGGAGTTATTCCTGAGGGACATGGATCCCCAGCCGCTTGATCTTATACCGAAGAGCCTGGGGGGACAAGGAGAGGAACCGGCCGGCTTTGGATATGTTGTATCCGGCACGGACAAGGGCCTTCTGGATGTAAAGGGTCTCGATGGATTTCAGGGAATCGGCAAGGTTGATGGAACCTTGCTCCGGCAGGTCGAAAGGAGGCAGGCATGCCATGTCCGGGGTATCGGCCACGGCAGGAGGGGGGGAGGGCTGATCCGGTGATACGGCCGGATAATGCTGGGGTATGACCGTGCGGGGTGTTTCTGTCTGTTTTCTGAAGTTGGTCATGAAGTAGTCGGACATATGCCGGGGGGTGATCATGCCGGAGGTCCCCAGCATGGCTGTCCCCGCTTTGAGGGTGTGTTCCAGTTCCCTGACGTTTCCCGGCCAGGTGTAGGTGGCAAACATATCGAAAACTTCCGGCGACAGGGTATAGGGCTGGTCCACGGCTGCCCCGGATTTCTTTGACAACTGGTCCAGGAAATGGGCGCAGAGCAGGGGGATGTCTGATTTGCGGTGGCGCAGCGGGGGGATCTCCAGCACCACCACCGCAAGGCGGTAAAAAAGGTCTGCGCGTATCCTGCCGGTATCCAGGGCCTGGGAGGGCGGGATATTACAGGTGGAAATAAAGGAAACATCCACCGGATGCTCCTTGAGCGCCCCCACACGTCGCACTTTTTTTTCCTGGATCACCCGGAGCAGCTTGGCCTGGAGTTCCAGGGACATGGAGTTGAGTTCGTCCAGGAGCAGGGTGCCCCCCTGGGCTTCCTCTAAGAGGCCTGCCTTGTCAATGGCTCCGGTAAACGCCCCTTTGGCGGTACCGAACAGGGTGGTCTCCAGGAGGTTGTCCGGGATGGCGGCACAATTGATGGGTATAAAGGGCTGGCCGGACCGGGGGGAGGCCTGGTGGATGGCCTGGGCAAAGAGTTCCTTGCCGCATCCGGTCTCCGCCCAGATAAATACGTTAAATCGGGTCTGGCTGGCGGATTTTGCCTGGGTGACGGCATTCTGGAATCGATGGTCCTTGCCGATCAGGGTGTCAAAGGTGTACGGCATTGGCGCCGGCGGCAGGGGAGGGGAGGTCTCTCCCTTATCCTGGTGCCGGGCCAGCAGGCTCTGGCTGGCCTGGAGGTTGAGGGCAAAGTGAATCACCCCTTCCACCCGGCCGTTGGAGATCAGGGGAAAAGATGAACAAAGGGAGTTCACCAGCTTTTTTTTCCGGGTGTAGTAAAGAATGGTTTTTTTAATGATGGGCTTGCCGGTTTCCAGGGTCTGGATGGACAGGTGGCAGTCCCGTTCCAGAGGGTAGAAATCCACCATCTTTTTCCCGATGATATCCACATCCTCAAGGTCGTCGGTGCGGATCAGCAGCCGGTTCATATAATGGTAAACGCCCTTGTGGTCAATGATCATCACTCCCATCAGGGAGTTGTCCCAGATCCTCAGAAATGCCGGAGACAGGACGGTCTCCATGTTCAGGTCCCTGTTTCGCATGGGGGTAATATATCGAAAACCTGCTTTGTTTAAAAGGGGGATATCAAGGGCAAGGTCTTTTTGCTCAGGGACAGGTGATGCCTGTGGGGATGTGGCGGATTGTCAGTGCTGTATCTTGACAGCATGTGATGGGGTAAGATAGGCTGCAACGGAGTGCTTGTTTGATTTTTTGGCAACGTGTTTTCTTAAACTCTATATGTTCTTTTATAGTCGTAACATCCATGTGGAAAAAAGTTCGAAGTGCATTTCACGGCTTTCAAAAGGCGTACCTGTGTCAGGCATGACAATGGCTGTCCTGATCTGCCTTTGGATGAAATTGGGTTGGCACCTGTGATGCAAACTTTAAAAAGTGGGGCATAATATGAATGACCAAAAGTATAACCTGATTTTTACAGGGGAAATTATCGAAGGAAAGATACCGGAAGAGGTGTATGAGAAAATTGCCGCGCTCTTTAAGGTGGATATCGCATTTGTCCGGGCAAAATTCGGTAAGGGACGAAGCGTTCTAAAAACAAATGTGCCCCAGGAGATGGCAGAAAAAATGCTGTCCGCTCTAAAGGAGGCCGGTGCAAGTTGCATCCTGGAGGCGATCCCTAAAACTGTGCCGGCGCCTGCGGCCGGGATGACGGCACCCGAAGCGCCAGCGTCCCCCCGGGCCAAAATGGAGCCGCCTGAACCTGCCCCTGCCCCACAGGAAAACCCCTACGCAGCCCCTAAGGCCGATCTTAGGACACCAGACCCGGCCGGCGGTACAGGGTTTACAGATCCTATTAAAGTGCCGGCATCCCGGGGGGCCGCCTGGGTGTTCAGGACCTTTGAACTGGTGAGAGAGAGCCCCTTGAACTGGTTTCTTACCATGCTGCTGTATTTCATTGTCAATCTGGTACAGATTATTCCCATCATCGGGCCGCTCCTTGTGTGGCTTCTGGGGCCTGCGTTTACTGCCGGATTGGTTCAGGGGGTCAAGGAACTTGACGAAGGGGAAGGCTTAAGGATCACCAGCCTGTTTTACGGTTTTAAAACAAACTTCGGACGGCTTCTGGGATTTGCCCTGGTATTTTTGGTGATGGTCCTGCTCGCCCTGGGAATTGTTTTCGGCATTATGGCCGCCGTATTCGGGCTTAATCTGACAATGTTCACCAATCCCCAGGCCATGACCGGATCAACCGCAGTCATCTTCGCCCTGTTTCCCCTGGCCGCAATGCTGCTGATGATTCCCATTTTCATGCTTTACTGGTTTACCCCGGCCCTGATCCTGATCAATGACCAATCCATTTTCCCGGCAATGAAACTGAGTTTTTCAGGCTGCCTGAAAAACTGGCTTGCCTTTCTTGTCAACGGTCTGGTGCTGATGGGCTTGGGGATCGCCGTGGCTGTTGCCATGGGCGGTGCGGCCTGGCTGATGAACTCTCTTATCGGCGAGGCAGGATCCGTGATCGCCCTGGCCGCCATAACGATTCTTATCATGTTTTTTCTGATGCCCGTTGTGATATGTGTCATGTACGCCTCCTACAGCGAGATATTTTACGAATAGCCCGAACGGATCATGCCGAAACTCGATACGGTAAAAAAATACGAAACGCCTGAGGGCGTGGTGATCAGGCTGAAGATCGCAGGCCCCGTTTCCAGGGCCTGCGCCTGGCTGGTTGACCTTGCCATCAAGGCGGGCCTGTGCATTCTGATCGCCATTGTACTGGGCGTACTCGGACATGCCGGGCAGGGGCTTATCCTGATCTGTCTTTTTTTTATCGAATGGTTCTATCCGGTCTTTTTTGAGCTGTATTGGGGGGCGACCCCCGGGAAAAAAAGCATGAATCTTATGGTGGTCCAAGATAATTGTACCCCGGTCTCATTTACCGCTTCGGTCTTGCGCAACCTCTTGCGTGCCGCAGATTTTTTTCCCATCTGCTACGGTGTAGGCCTGGTGACCATGGTATGCAGCAAAGATTTCAAACGGCTGGGGGATATTGCCGCAGGGACGCTTGTGGTGTATGACACCCCGGGACGGGTGGTGGATAAAATCACTGAAGCACCGGCAAAACAGCCGCCCCCGGACCTGCGCGTCAACGAGCAGCGGACCATCCTGGATTTTTCGGAACGCAGCTTGTACCTGTCCCAGGAAAGACGAATTGAACTTGCCGATATCCTTTACAGCGTGACCGGCAAAAAAGGTGAGGCCGCGGTGAATGAGCTTTATGCTTACGCATCGTGGCTGTTCAAAGGAAAGTAGCGTGCGGCAGGAAGATTTTGAAAATAAAAACAAGACCCTGTGGAATGCCTATGACAGGATCCTGGCCTGTCTTGAAAACTCGGATTCCGGCCGGGACAATCCCCTGGGGTACAGTTTTCACCCGGACGATTTCCCCCCGTTGTACAGAAAGGTCTGCCACCATTATGCCGTGGCCTTGAGCCGCCAGTACAGCCCAGCCCTGGTCACCGCGCTTCATACCCGCATCATGGCGGGCCATCGGAAAATATACAAAAAACGCACCCATCACATGGCTGCCGTGGCCCGGTTTTTCAGTGTCACCTTTCCTTCGACCTTCAGGGCCAACTTTACTTTTTTTATCCTGGCCCTCGCCCTGTTTATCCTGCCTTTTATCGGCACCGGTATTGCGACCTATCTGAACCCCGATGTCATCTACTCCATTATGAACGAGGACCAGGTGGCTGATTTTGAATACATGTATGACCCTGAAAATAGAAATTTAGGCAGGACCCCGGATCGGCAGGATGACAGAAGTGTGATGATGTTCGGGTTTTATATCAAAAATAATATTTCAATCGGATTTCGAACCTTCGCCACCGGCGCCCTGGCCGGCCTGGGAACCGTTTTTTCCCTGGTGTACAACGGGGTGATTTTGGGCGGGGTCGCAGGCCACGTCACCCGGCTGGGCTTTAACCAAACCTTCTGGCCCTTTGTTTCAGGGCACGGCGCCTTTGAACTGACCGCCATCGTTATCTGCGGGATGGCAGGCCTTATCCTGGCCCGGGCCATTGTGGCACCGGGCAATTACAAACGGGTTCATGCCCTTAAAAACACAGCGCCCAAAGCATTGTCACTTGTATTGGGAGCCGCCGCCATGCTTTTTATCGCCGCCGTTATTGAAGCCTTCTGGTCCCCTTTCTCCGTGGCCATCCCGGTCAAATATACGGCCGCGGCATTATTCTGGGCCATGGTGGCTTCGTACCTTCTTTTTTCCGGCAGGGGACGTCCGTTTTGGATTTGAATGCAGTCAATATTGAAGTCAGGCCCAGGCCCCCCTATGAAGGGCTTGACCTGGGCTTTATCATGGCAGCCCGGTGGTTCCTTAAGTTGTGGGGCCTCTGGGCCGTGACCGCCCTGCCGGCGGGTTGTATCGCATTGCTTTTGTTTTATAAGACCCCGGTCTGGGGCGGCATGCTCTTCTGGTGGCTCAAACCCGTGTTTGAAACCCCGCTGTTATACTGGGTCAGCCGGAAAGTCTTTAATGAAGATCCACGGATCCAACCGATGCTCAGAAATATGGCCGGCATTTTAAAACCCCAGCTTGTAAGGCGCCTGACCACCCGGCGGTTGTCTTTGTCCCGATCCTTTTTTATGCCGGTGATGCTGCTTGAGAATATGCGGGGCAACGCGTATCGGTTGCGTACCGGTATCTTGGGCCGGAATCAGTCGGCCGGTGTTGTTTTAACCTGTATCTGTTTTCTTTTCGAAGGGGTGATTTATTTTTCAGTCCTTGGGTTATGCCAGCTTATGATTCCTCAATCCTTTGACGTTTCACTGTTCGATGCATTCTTCGGGAGCGGCACAGCCTCCCAGGTCGCTTCACATATACTGGGTATCTTTGCCATGTCCCTGGTTGCCCCCTTCTACATCTGCGCCGGATTTGCACTGTACTTGTCCCGGAGAACCTCCCTGGAGGCCTGGGATATTGAGATGAATTTCAAGCGCCTGATAAAACGCAAAAAGGCGGGCCAAACCCGGAAAAACCATGGCGCAACCCTGGCCGCCATCCTGCTTGCCTGCGGCATGATGCTGGTTTTGGGCGTATCCGATCTTAAGGCATCAGGGCGCAAGTCTCCCCAGACGGCCAAACAGATCATCACGGATGTACTGGCGCACGAGGATTTTGGCCGTGAAGAAACCGTTACCCACTGGAAGCTGAAAGATATCTTTAAAAACCGCGAGAAAAAGAACCTTGAGTTCCCTAATTTTTTCCAGGCGTTTGCGGAATTTATGAGCATGGCTATAAAACCTTTGATCTGGGCTGTCTGCGGAACTCTGGCGGTTTTCATGGGGTATTACCTGGTAAAATATGCGAGAGGAGACAGGGGGCTTTCGAAAGGTAAGAAAACAACGCCTGCACAGGAGTTGTTCGGATTGAAAATATCCGCCGATACCCTTCCTGAGGATATCCCGGCTGAGACCGCAGCCTTTATCGATACCCGGGACTTCAGGGCGGCCTTAAGTCTTCTTTACCGGGGCACCCTGTACAGGCTTGTGTTCGAGGAACTCATTGACATTCCCAAAAGCGCCACCGAAGGGGAATGCATCCGGCTGGTGGAAAAAAACACAGATCCTGAAACCGCCGTGTTCTTCAAATCCCTGACAGGGGTCTGGCTTAAATTGGCCTACGGCCATATCCGGCCGGAACGGCAAACCATTGAATCCCTGTGCGCCCAATGGCAGGGACTGTACGGATCGAATCCCAGGGCCTAAAAAATGGATAAAAAGACCCTTCAGACCCTCATTGTGTCGGCCCTTGTGGTCGGTGTTGCCTTAAGCCTTTTCTTTCTTTTGTTTGAAAAGGTGGAAAAACAGGTGTTTTCACCGGGATCTGCCAAGGCCCGGCAAAATCCGTTTTTAGCGGCCGTAAGATGTCTGGACAAGGCCGGGATTCCCGCCTCAGGTTCAAGACAGCGTGATTTTTTAAACCGGCTGCCCGCTGTCCGGGATCTGATTTTTATCCACAGGCCAGGCTCAAATTATCCCGAAAGCCGGATCAAAAATATTGCCGCCTGGGTTGAGGGCGGCGGCACCTTGGCCATTCACCATGATTTTTCAGGTCAGGCCACCTATCCCCTTCTGGATGAACTTGGCCTTAAGTTCCTAACGCAGGAGCAGGATCAAAAGCCGCCCGGAGACAACACCAAAATCCCAAACAAGGACACGTGTAACTGCACTGAAGAAGAGACCCTGGAAGATGTGTTCCGGGGAGAAAAGATGACCCTGGCCTTTGATGCCGGCCGTGGGCTTCCCCCCTTGGCCCCGTCGTCCACGGCCCTAACGTTGTTCCGGGGGAAATACGGTGCCCATGTGGTGGTGCGGTCCGTGGGAGAGGGAACGCTGGTTGTGCTCAGTGATGATCGGTTTTTGACCAACACGCGGATCGGAGACAATGATCATGCATTTTTTCTGCTTAAACTGGGAGATGGCAGGGATCATGCCTGGATATTGTACAACAGTGTGATGCCGTCCATTTTTTCCCTTGTGCTCAAAAAAATGCCGATGATGGTTCTTTCTTTAACCGTCCTTACCATCTTTGCCTTTTTTTACCTGACACGGCGGATCGGGCCCATATATCCGCCCAAAGCGCCTGCCGGCCGAAATATTATGGAGCACCTGCTGGCAGCCGGGCATTTTGTCCGGAAAAACGATAAAAACAGCCGGCAGATCACAAGGTCCCGAAAGGTACTTGAAAAGAAAA
>MDTD01009965.1_pt1 | contig 14104 bp, 8 predicted proteins | sample 811221 | NCBI WGS metagenome assembly MDTD01 (sample SAMN05326646, study PRJNA326480) | marine metagenome | isolation source: seawater | place: Pacific Ocean: South West | collected 2011
GTTTACGCCAAATTACGTTCCTGACCTCGTTGCAGGGGATGGAGATGTTAAGTATCATCTGGGATATGAAAGTGTAAGAACCTTCCCTGATGGAGAGGTCCGGGTGAGCCTTGCGGCTAATCCCAGTCATCTTGAAGCAGTGAACGCGGTGGTAGAGGGGAAGGCGAGGGCCCGGCAGCGGATTCTCGGTGATGATGGGTCAAAGACGGATCGCAAGCAGGTGCTACCTCTCCTCATTCATGGGGATGCTGCCTTTGCAGGGCAGGGGTCAGTGGCAGAGGTTCTGAATCTGTCCCAGTTGCCCGGATACCGGACGGGTGGCACAGTGCATGTGATCATCAACAATCAGATCGGATTCACTACCATGCCATCTGATGCGCGCTCCTCTTCCTATGCCACCGACGTGGCAAAAATGATCGAAGCTCCTATTCTTCATGTTAACGGCGAATGCCCCATGGAGCTGATCTGGGCAGCCGAATTCGCGTTCGCCTTCCGTCAGAAGTTTGGCAGGGACGTGGTGATCGACATGTATTGCTACCGTCGTCAGGGCCATAATGAAACTGATCAGGCCGCCTTCACCCAGCCGCACATCTACCGTCAGATATCAAAGAGGAAGCCGCTGGGGGAGATGTATGGAGATGAGTTGGTGGAGGCGGGAGTCATGACGGCTGACGAGGTTCAGGCTAGGCATGACGAGATATGGAATCGTTTCGAGTCGGAATACGATCAAATGAAGCGTTTGGAGGCGGAAGGGAGCAGGAGTATTTATACGGGTTCCACTGCCAAGGTTCAGGAGGGCTTCAGTCACGACCCCGTTACAACGGGAATATCGCGGGAATTGCTTCAACATGTTGGCGGTGTGCTGACGTCCGTTCCGGATGGTTTCAAGCTGCACCCAACTCTGGCGAAGCGATTTATGCCACGGCGTGTTGAAGCGCTGAAAAATGGAGGGCCGTTCGACTGGGCTTTTGCGGAGTCACTCGCATGGGGTGCACTCCTCAAGGAGGGGTATCCCGTGAGGCTCTCAGGACAGGACTGTCGCCGCGGGACCTTCAGTCAGCGTCATGCGGTTTTCTATGACTATGAAAGTCGTAACCGTCATCTGCCCCTACGGCACATAGACTCCGAGCAGGCGAAGTTCTGTGTCTACAACAGCCTTCTTTCGGAGGCGGCGGTGCTCGGTTTCGATTACGGTTACTCACTGGGTTGTCCTCAGATGCTGATCATGTGGGAGGCGCAGTTTGGAGACTTCGCGAACGGCGCTCAGGTTATCATCGACCAGTTTATCTCATCTGCTGAATCAAAGTGGCAGGTGCCCAGTAGCATAGTGATGTTGCTTCCACACGGTTACGAAGGGATGGGGCCGGAGCACAGCAGTGCGCGTCTTGAGCGGTTTCTTCAGCTTTGCGCAGAAAAAAACATGATTGTAGCAAATCTGTCTACGCCCGCGCAGTATTTTCATGCTCTGAGACGCCAGAAGCACCGCAGCTTTCTCAAGCCCCTGGTGCTTATGACCCCCAAGAGCCTTCTGACCCGACCAGAGGCAGTTTCCCGGGAGGAGGATTTTCTTGAGGACGAATGCTTCCGGGAGGTTTTGCAGGATCCGCAGATCGAGGAACTGAATCCTGAGAAGGTGGAACGGGTAGTTTTCTGTTCGGGTAAGGTCTACTATGATCTCATCCAGTATCGGAAGGAAAATGAGCTGAACCAGACGGCGATCATTCGCGTGGAGCAGTTATACCCGTTCCATGGCGAGATGGTGGGACAGCTGCTTGAACCTTTCAAACGTGCCAATACCTTTGTGTGGTGTCAGGAAGAACCTCTCAACATGGGGGCCTGGTCCTACATCTGGCCGCGGTTAGATCAGTGTGTTGGGGCTCACAAGGTGCAATATGCAGGTCGAGACAGGGCCTCGAGTCCAGCAGCCGGATCAAAGGCAATGCACCTTCGAGAACAGAAGAAGCTCGTGGAAAAAGCGTTCTCCGTGTAAGAAACGGACCACATACCTGACCTGAATCACCTATGGCCCTTGAAGTCAAAATTCCTGCTGCCGGCGAATCCATTAATACGGCGACGGTGGGCCAGTGGCACAAGTCAGATGGTGAGTCTGTGGCGAAAGGTGACATTCTGGCAACGATTGAAACCGACAAGGTGTCAAGTGAGCTTGAGTCACCGGTCGACGGGGTCATTCAAATTTTGGTCGCAGAGGGCGAGGAGGTGGCGATAGGAACCATTGTGGCAGAGATCGCTGACGCGGCCGAAGGGCAGGGATCAGATGAAACAGGAACGTCGGCTTCTGGTGAGGAAGACGCGGCAGAGGAAGTTGCTGCCAGTGAAGCAGGAAACGCTGTAATCCCGGGAGGAACAGATCCGGGATCCTTCGGGGTTACCGCCTTGGACGAGGGCCCCGAAGTTCTCGCAATCAAGGTGCCGGCGGCGGGGGAGTCCATTGCCTCTGCGACGATCGCTCAGTGGCACAAGCGGGATGGAGAGAAGGTCAGCGTCGGGGAGACTCTCGTGACTCTTGAGACAGACAAGGTTTCAGCAGAGATCGATGCGGAATCTGCCGGGTTGCTGAACATTCTGTCCCCGGAAGGTATGGAAGTATCGATTGGAGCGGTGATCGGCACAATAACCGCTGGAGAGGTATCCGAGGTGGAAACAGGGGCCCCGGCTGGTGCTGAGCCTCAGGGAGAGCCAGAGCAAAAGTCTTCCGGGCCCTCTGAGGAGACGCAGGCTCCTGCAACGCCTGAGCCAGTTGCAAAGGGCGCAGTGGCGGCGGCGGAAGCGCTGCGCTCGTCCTCGGTTTTATCGGGAGGCCCTGTTGAGTCGGGAGGACCGACTGGAGGCGAGAGCACAGAAGTAGAATCTTCGAACCCGTCCGATCCAGATGCCGGCGACCGCACGACTCGTCGGCGGATGACCCCCTTACGAAGGAAGATTGCAGCCCAGCTTGTCAACGCGCAGCAGACAGCTGCAATCCTGACAACTTTCAATGAAGTTGACATGTCTGCGGTGATGCAGCTTCGGAAGACCGTGCAGGAAAGTTTTGTCGAGAAGTATGGGGTCAAGTTGGGGTTCATGTCGCTGTTCGTAAAGGCGGTCGTACAGGCCCTGAGAGAAGTGCCATCCCTGAATGGACGGATTGACGGGCAGGAAATTATAGAGAATCATTTCTACGATATAGGAATTGCGGTCGGGACCGATAAAGGGCTCGTGGTGCCGGTAATCCGTGATGCAGATGCGAAGGACTGCCCCGAGATTGAGCAGGACATTCTCAATTATGCTGATCGCGCGCGGGAAGGAAAGATACAGCTGGAGGACTTGCGTGGCGGTGTGTTCACGATCTCGAATGGTGGGATTTATGGGTCGCTTCTCAGCACCCCGATTCTGAATCCTCCACAGAGCGGTATTCTCGGGATGCACACCATCCAGGAGCGCCCGATGGCAGTTGACGGGAAAGTTGAGATCCGCCCCATGATGTATCTGGCGCTGAGTTATGACCATCGATTGGTGGATGGAAAAGAGGCGGTGACCTTTTTGATCAAGGTGAAAGAGTGTCTTGAAAGCCCAGCCAGTCTTCTTCTTGAATTGTAGGGAACCTGAGTTTCAGGACAGGCAACGAAACTTAAGGTGTTCGCAAACTGCAAAAGAGACCGAAGGCGAACACGATGGCAGATTTTTCCAGAATCCTGAAAGGGTTTGCGATTGGGTCCGCCAACGTCATCCCCGGGGTCTCCGGAGGCACTATAGCCGTCATAACGGGCATTTATGAGCGCCTGATTGAGGCGCTGAGTAAGTTCGATGGCACAACCGTCCTCCTTGTGTTGAGATTCAAATGGCGGGCAGTCTGGGACCGGGTGGATGGTCGTTTCCTTCTGGCATTAGGGATAGGTGTGGCGGCCAGTATCGTTACGATGGCACGGATCATGGACTGGGGCTTTGAGAACCATCCTGTCCTGATATGGGCTTTTTTCTTCGGATTGATCGCGGCCTCTATTCCCTCACTGGGAGCTCTCGTTGACCGGTGGTCTTGCGGTCCTTTTGTCGGCCTCCTCGGAGGAGCAGCGGGTGGTGTCGCGGTAGCGTTCCTGCAGCCTGCCTCGGGCAGTGACAGTGTGGTATATCTCCTGCTCTGTGGCGCAGCCGCGATGTGCAGTATGATCATACCCGGCCTGAGTGGATCCTTTGTTCTGCTTCTGATGGGCGCTTACAGGCTTGTGATGATTGATGCGGTGAACAGCCTAACGAAGGGTGAATTGGCAGGAGCTATGGAAATCCTTGTTCCATTCTTCATAGGCGCACTGGTTGGTGTCGCGCTCCTTGCGCGTCTCCTGAGCTGGCTCTTTCGAAGAGCCCATGACTTCATCATGGCCTTGATTACGGGATTTGTTGCCGGCTCTCTGGTTCTGATATGGCCGTGGAAAAGTATCCTGACAGAGACATTCATTAATGACGGGGTTGAGACCGAGAAGATTTCCGGATTTGCAGGTTGGTTTCTTCCTGATTTAGCCTCCGGGGTGACCTGGGCCTCCCTTGGCTGCATGCTGGCGGGAGCTGGTCTGGTTCTCTTCGCGGCACGGGTCGGCGGGCAACCCAGTGGGAGTCGGGTAGCTTGAGAAAGAGCTGGAGTAAGAACGTCAGCGGTTTTGGCGCGACCCGAGCTTGCGCGATCGCAACTTTCGATAAATACTGAAAAATATGAAAGGTGAGAGTGAGACACTGAGGCTGTTAAAAGAAGAGTTTGTCTCCCAATGGGGTGTGATGGGAAGCCAGTGGGGCATCAACCGGACGATGGCCCAGATCCACGCCCTGCTCATGACGAGTCCCGAACCAATGAGCACGGACGAGGTCATGGAGGAGCTGGGGATCAGCAGGGGAAATGCTCACAGTAATCTGAAGGAACTCGTCAACTGGGGCCTTCTTCGAATTGTGACGAAAAAGGGAGAACGGAAAGAGTATTTTGAAGCAGAACTCGATGTTTGGGAAATATTTCGCAGGATTGTAACCGAACGCAAAAAGCGTGAAATTGATCCCGCTCTCAAGCTTCTGGAAGGATGTTTATCAGAAAGCATCGAGATGAAGAGCGCTGGCGGCCGCGCATTTAACGAGCAAATGAGGTCTCTTGAGGAGTTCGTTCGTTTCGCCTCCAAGATGTCTGACAGGGTTGCTGCGATGCCGCATGGCAAGGCGATGCAGCTAGCAATGAAGCTCTTTGGGTAAAACCGGGGGCAAATTGGCTCCCCTTGGTGGATGCCGGCTCATAATGGGGTGAAAAAGTTCACTATACCTGAATGAATTCTTTGAGGAGATGCGCAACTTGGACTAGGATCCCCGGGAAGATCGCATGGATTTCTTAACAAAGGTCAAGTGACAGGAAGACGGAACATAGAGGCGGGTCTACGCAACCTGCTGATTCTGGCCACTTTGGTGGTTGTGATTGCGGGCCTGAAAGCGGCGGGAAAGTTTTTCGTTCCTTTCCTGCTGGCGTTGTTCATTGCCACGGTAAGCTTTCCGATCACCGCGTGGCTTAGGAGTCACAAGGTACCCAGATTCTTCGCTGTGGTAATGACCGTTCTTGTAGATTTTGCCTTCCTGGCGGGTGTCGTTTTCATAGGAATGACATTGATCGGTGACTTGCAGGATAAGTGGGAGAGCAAATACCAGGTTGAAAGCACCCAGAAACTCAAGCAGGCGGAAGATTGGGCCGTTACGACAATAGTGAAATGGTCGGATGTTCCCGAGCAAGAGGCGCGACGAAATGTTCGAGCTTACGTGACAGAGGATCTGACCCAGCAGCTCAGTAATATAAAGGTGGAAGATATTGTCGGGCTGGGCACCAATGTCGTGGGTCGGGTGACTTCGTTCCTGGGTTCTGCGTTCATCGTGGTGTTGTGCACTGTTTTCATGCTGTTAGAGGCTCGCATGTTCGGTAGGCGCCTCAGCATGATTGCGGAAGCCCGAGGCCCAAATTTTGAACGAATGCTCCACGCGGGAAAAGACATCCAGCGGTTCCTTGGAATCAAGACCGTGGTGAGCCTCGCAACTGGGTTTCTGGCGGGTTTCCTTTGCTGGGCCGCAGGCCTCGATTTTTTCATCCTTTGGGGTATCCTCGCCTGGGCGTTGAACTACATACCCGTCATGGGCTCAATCATGGCCGGTATTCCGCCCACTATTCTGGCTCTTGTTCTGATGAGCTGGCAGAGCGCCCTTGCAGTCGGGATCGGCTTTATAGCGATCAATATGTTTCTGGGCAATTTTGTGGAACCCATGCTCATGGGCCGGCGTTTCGGTATTTCTACCCTCGTGGTTATTGCCTCGGTCATGTTTTGGGGATGGGTGTGGGGACCAGTCGGCATGTTTCTCGCCGTCCCAATCATGATGATGCTGAAGGTGATCATGGAGAACAGCTATGAGTTCCGTTGGATCGCTGTGGCCATCAGTAAGGAAAAGCGTGAACAGGCAGAGGATGAACAGGAGTTGAAAGATGCTGTTGAGGCCGCGGAAAGTGCGGGGATCGTCGAGGGAATTGCTCCTGAGGGTGGTTCTCCGCAGTAGGAGCGCGCGGAATCCACGCTGAATTTGAAGGCATTCATCCCTAGGCGTTCAGGGATCTTGGAGTAGACTTAGATAACCATATGGAGCGCTTTCAGAAGCTTGCTATCTCGGCTCTCATTTCGGTATTGCTGCTCCTTTTTGTGGGCGCAATCGTCCGAGCTACGGGTTCAGGTCTTGGATGTCCGGACTGGCCTACCTGCTGGGGAAAGCTGGTGCCCCCGACCCGCTCGGAGCAGGTTGATCTGGACAAGATCGATATCGAGAAGTTCAGAAAGAAAGCAAAACGCTACGGGCGGGATCCCGGAGAAATCACCCGGGCTTCTCTTCTTGCTGAATTTAATCCGGTTCATACCTGGGTTGAGTATATCAACCGTCTCTGTGCGATGCCTGTCGGCATTTTCTCACTGGCTCTGATGATCGCCTCATTCTGGTGGAAAGGAAGAAGTCGGACTGTATGCCTGATGAGTGTCTCGGCATTTCTCCTCGTTGTGGTGAACGCCGAACTGGGCCGAAGAGTTGTGTTAAGTGGGCTGAAGCCGGGCGTGATCACCCTCCATGTGGGATTGGCGATTATTCTTTTGTGTGTCCTCGTTTATATCTCATGGAGGGGGTGTTCAGATCCGGAGCAACGAGTTCTTAGGGGTGTGAATGGAAAGGTGGTGAGGATCCTGGGCTGGGGGCTCTTTCTTCTGACTGTGGCTGAAGGCGTGATGGGAGCACAGGTGAGGGAGTTAACCGATGAGCTGGCGAGAAATGCCGGATCTGAGGATCGCGCTCTCTGGATAAGGGAACTTGAGGAATCTGGGATTTATCTCTTTCATCGGAGTTTTTCGTGGTTGATTGTGTTCGGGACCGGAGCATTTCTCCTCGTGCGCAGGAAGTCACCGGGGGGATTATGGTGGCCGGATAAACTGATAGGTTTGCTGGTGGGATCTCTCCTCATAATGGGAGTGCTACTTGCCCACGTAGGTATTCTTCCGGTGGTGCAGGTACTTCACGTGGGAGCTGCTGCCCTTCTTGTGTCGGTCCTGTTTTTCTGGCTGCTGGCAACGGGCCTGCAGGACATTTAGAACCTGCTAAGGATGCCTGTTGTTCCCTCAGAAAATCCGGCGAGGAGAACCTTCATTCTCGATAACATGCGGGCGTGGCCAGGTGGCTGTCTTGAGACCCTGGCCATGACTTTTGTTGTCCTGATTGCGGTCCGTGTCTTTGAGGCTGAGGCCTGGCAGAAGGCGACACTGGTAGCGGCTTCGAGCTTTGGCCTGCTGCTGAGTCTTTTCCCGGTTCAACTCGTCCGGAGGACTGGAATCTCGGTGAATCTCGGAACTGCCCTGCTCTGGGCGATCTCGGCAGGAAGCCTGATAATCGCGGCGATCTGGGGAGCTTCCGTGGAGGTCTTTCTTCCAGCCATGGTGATCGCGCTGCTATGTATTACTCTGAGCATTCCCCTGATGTCTCAGATATACAGGAAGCATTACCCTGACCGTTCGCGTGGCAGGTTGTTCGCCTCGACCGCTGTGGTGAGAAAAGCCGCTGCATTGGTCGGGGCCCTCATTTTCGGGAAAGTTCTCGAGAATGATCTGGAAGATTTTCGAGTAATCTTACTGGTCTATGCTGGTTGCTGCGTTTTGATGGGAGGATGTGTTCTGGCAATGAGACCTGTTCATCTGCAGAAATCGACACACGTAAGGCTTTTTGGCGCATTGGGGCATCTCCGTAGTGATCTGGTTTTCAGGTCGCTGATTATCTCATGGATGATCCTTGGTTTTGGGAACCTGCTCTGCTGGTCCATCTTTGTCGAATATGTCTCAAATCCAGCTTACGGCTATGAGCTTACCGAATTCATGATCGCAGTTATTACAGGTTCGCTACCGGAGATCATGTTTCTCCTCACCGTAGTAATCTGGGGTATCGTCTTTGACAGGGTAAACTTTTTTCTCGTACGGATGATTCTCAATGTGTTTTTCATGTGCGGGGTCCTTTTCTATTTTTTCGGCGAAGGAACGTGGGCGCTATGCGTGGGTGTTTCCCTCCACGGAATCGGACGGGCAGGAGGAAATATTGCATGGAGCTTGTGGGTGACCAAGTTTGCGCAGGCGGATCAAGTTGCTGAATACATGAGTGTTCACACCTTCATGTGTGGAGTGAGAGGAGTTATCGCGCCTTTCGTGGCGTTTCCCATGATCGCCTTACTGGGTCCACGAGCGGTCGGCGGGACAGGCTTCATTCTCATGCTGATAGCCACCCTGATGATATGGCCTCATCTCCGAAAAAAGACCCCTGTCGGGATAAGGGAAGAGACTTCCCGGGTAGGCTGAGGAACAATGAGTTCGCTCCCAACCATCAGGGGAACGAATGTCAGTGTAGTTCAAGAACCTCGGCTGGACTGACAGTAGAGAGACTATGAGCTTCTCCCACAGGAGGGCAGGTCAATTTACCTCCGGTACAATTGATTGCCGAAAGTAGTTCGGGCCGATTGCGACATGCAGTCTGAAGGTCATTGGCCGCAAGCAGTGCAGTCCATCGGGTTGTCACATTATTCAGGGCCTGAGTTGCCGTCCGGGAGTAAGCGCCGGGCATGTTGGTTACACAATAATGCAGAACGTCTTCATCAAAATAGGTTGGATCGTCATGATCGGTGGGCCGGCTTGTTTCGGAGCATCCACCTTGGTCGATGGCAATGTCGACAAAAACGCTCCCAGGAGCCATCTGCTTCAACATGTCACGCGTAATTAACTTGGGAGCCGCTGCTCCCGGGATCAGGACCGCGCCGATAATGAGATCAACCCTGGGAAGAAGAGATGAGATATTTGCCTCGGTAGAATATAACGTGTGTGCTTCCTGAAGGGTGATGTCGAGGAATCGCATCCGCTCTACATCCACCTCGACGATAGTGACGTCCGCCCCGATTCCAGTTGCGACCCGGGCAGCATTGACACCAGCTGTTCCACCACCGATGACCATTACCCTTCCCGGAGCAACCCCGGGAACCCCGCCCAGCAGGATTCCGCGGCCACCTCGGTGGTTAGCGAGATGATAGGAGCCGAAAATTGCTGCCATTCGTCCTGCCAATTCGCTCATGGGTTCAAGGAGGGGAAGGCGCCCTCCGACCTCCAGTGTTTCATATGCGATGGCGGTACAGCCGCTGGAGACCAAGGCGTCTGTGAGACTTTTGTCAGCAGCTAGATGCAGATATGCGAAAAGCGTGTGTTCGGGTCCAAGGAGCGTAACCTCAGAGGGTTGGGGCTCCTTGACCTTCACTATCAATTCGGCCTCGCCGTAGACAGCCTCGGCGCTGGGCAGGATTTCCACCCCAGCTTGCTGATATTCTGCATCCAGATAGCTGGAATTAGCCCCGGCGCCGGTCTCAATAACTACCCGGTGCCCGTGCTTTACTAATTCTCCCGCTGAAGCCGGAACCATGCCCACTCGGTGCTCCTGTGGTTTCACTTCTCTTGGTATTCCGATCTTCATAGCGATAGCCTAGCTCAAGTCGGCGGTTCGCTCCACCCCCGACTTGCGGCCTCTCCCGAATTAGGCATACTTCGGCCGCTGCGAGAAAGGCCAGCTTAGCTTCAATTGGTAGAGCTCTCGATTTGTAATCGAGCGGTTGTCGGTTCGAGTCCGACAGCTGGCTCCAGCAGGTCATGGCAGAAGTGGGAGATGATGCGGGAGGTGAGCATGATCTTCTATCTGTTTTCGCTAGTGAAAGTCGTGGCTTGAGGTTTGGAAGGGAAGGCCTGAAGGAAGGGGTTCTATGCAGGTCGTGTAAAGGGTATGAGAGTCGCTTTCCCCGACTTGCATCCTGCCATGGCAGAGAAGGAATTGCTCCGTGGTAATGAGCAGGCGATAGCGTTCGAAAGTAGTACGTGGAATAAAGAGGTTTGCTATTCCAGTTTCGTCCTCAAGAGAGATAAAGCAGTGTCCTTTTGCGGTGCTGGGCCTTTGTCGGCAGATAACGATTCCTGCACAGCTGGCATGCTGACCGTGTGATATGGATTGAAAATCGCAGGCTCTCGCAAGCGAGGAGGGATCGATTGATGAATGGATCTTTTCTTCGCATGGAGGATCCGAAGTTTCCCGGGTGTGCTTGTTCCAGGCCTTGCGTAGTAAGGCCATGGGGTGTTCTCCGGTACTGTAACCCTGAGAGTCATAGTCTGCCCTAAGTTTCTCGAAATCGCTCATGGGGGGGAGAGGGCAGGTGGTTTCAGTTGCTGATATCCCGGATAAATCTGGGTGGCAGTCCGCGCGGTGGGTAAGAAGGTCCTCTTGAGGAATTTGCTCTCCCTGCCAGAGAGCGTCCCGGCGATGAGTAACCCCTGAAAGATCATCCAAGGCTCCCGCAGCAGCGAGAAGACGACGCTCTTTTTTACTCGGATGAACGCGACCGAGGAAGTCGGGCAAGTCGATGAAGAGAGCATGTGACCGTGCTTCCAGGAGCGTCGAGGAGGTTGAGGTTGAGAGGTTTTTAAGGTGCTGCAGGCCAAGCCTGAGGGTGTCATCATCAATAACGGTAGTCTCAAGAGCGGAATGGATTACAGACACCGGTTTGAGGTGGAGGCCATGTCGACGAGCATCGTGCAGAAGGCTTGCGACCGGGTAAAATCCCATTGGCTGGTTGTTCAGGAGGCCTGCAAAGAACTCGGCAGTGTGATGGGCCTTTAACCAGCAGGAAGCGTATGCAAGAAGAGCAAAAGAGATGGCGTGACTCTCGGGGAATCCATAAAGGGCAAAAGAGTTAATTGATTTTATCACTTTTTCCTGCACCTCGATATTAATTTGGCGCTGAGACATACGTGAACGTAATTTCTCTGTGATGCTCTCCATCCGTTCGTCAGAGCGTTTAAAGGCCATCGCACGGCGGAGTTGATCAGCTTCAGATCCGTCAAATCCTGCTATGATCATCGCCATGCGAAGGACCTGTTCCTGGAAGAGTGGCACCCCGAGTGTTCGCTCGAGAACTGGTTGGAAATCCGGGTGAATATAGTCGACAGCATGACGGCCACTGCGCCTGTTCAGGTAAGGATGAACGAGGTCTCCTACGATGGGGCCTGGACGTATGAGGGCAATCTCGATAACGAGATCGTAAAACTCCTTCGGCTGCATGAGGGGAAGGGTTGCCATCTGCGCCCGGGATTCGACCTGAAAAGTGCCAATCGTGTCTGCGCGGCAAAGAAGGTCAAAAGTGGCGGCGTCATCATCTGGTATACGCGCGAGGTCGATGGTTTTTCCGCGTTGCTGGCAAATTCTGAGGCTATCCTCCATGGCCGCCAGCATACCGAGACCAAGAAGGTCTACCTTGACTATGCCGAGTTCTTCGCAGTCATCCTTGTCCCACTGTACGATGGTGCGGTTCGGCATGGAAGCCGGTTGAAGAGGAACGATGGAGTCGAGACCCGTATCGCAGATAATCATTCCCCCGGAGTGCTGTCCGAGATGCCGGGGGAAGGATAGAACTTCGTGGTAAAGCTGTATGAGCGGCTTGAAGCGAGGGTGATCTTGGGAGATGCCTGACTGTTTCAGAGTTTCTTCCAGTTGTCCGTCATCTCCCAAGAGGAACATGCAGTCGCCCATGATCCCGTCTGTGGCAGAGGGGGGATGGTGTTTTTTTGCATTTCCTGATGGAGATGGGGATTTTCTGCCCGCGTTCTCGGAGTTATGGGGCGAGGAGATAAGAGATGAGAAGCGTGCGGCAGTTGCATCAGAAAAACCAAGAACCTTGGATATATCCCGAAATGCGGACTTCGGGCGATAGGTAATGACGTTGGCAGTCATTGCAGCTCCCCTTGGAGCGTATTTCTGGAATACATGCTGAATGACCGTCTCGCGGCGCTCCCCTGAGGGGAAGTCAACATCGATATCAGGCCAAGACCGTCTGTTTTCGGACAGGAAGCGCTCAAACAGGAGGCCGCCCCCAACGGGATCGCAGGCTGTGATTCCAAGACAATAGCACACTGCGGAGTTGGCAGCCGAGCCACGGCCCTGACATAGAATTCCCTGAGATCTCGCAAAATCCACGATCTCCCAGACGATCAGGAAATAACCGGAGAATCCGAGACGGATGATTAGTGATAGTTCGTGCTCAATTTGTTGCCGTACCTTTTTCCCAATATTTCTGTAGCGGTTCTGTGCACCAAGAAAAGTCAACTCCCGGAGAAGACTCGCTTCTTCTTCAGGGTTCAGCCTTCTCCCGTTTTCGTGATAGGAGGGAAACCTGTATTCCAAGTCATCGAGAGTGAATTTGAGACGTTCAGATAAGATACCAGCGTTGGTAAGGGCGTCTGGCTGGTCACTGAACAAGGATGACATCTCTTCGGGAGATTTGAGATATCGTTCTGAGTTCGTAGCGAGCAAAGAACCTGCCTCATCAAGCGTAGTATGATGCCGAAGGCATGTGAAGCAGTCTGCAAGCAGGCGGTTGTGTCTGTGCGCGTAAAGAGGAGCATTGGATGCCAGAAGAGGAAGATCAAGATGCCGTGAAAGATCGATAAAGAGGCGGTTTATCTTATTGCTACCCCTGCTGTGATCACGTGTGAGGGTGATGTAGACATTATGCTTCCCAAAAGTACGACGAATCAGGAGAGCGATTTTTAAAAGGTCTCTCCTGTCGAAAGAGGAAAAAGAATCAGAAGTAAGAAGCGCGACCATTCCCCTAGTACTGTATGGAAGGCAATTCGATGTAGCCCGTGCCCTCCGTAAGACTCTTGCAAGATCCTCTTCGGAGTTGCAGTGGAGTTCTGTCAGGAGGCGGCAGAGGTTCTGGTATCCGGTGATGCTGTCCACCAGAAGAGGAACCTCGAGAGACGATTCCCCGGGTGCGCTCCCTGGAAACCTGACGGTTGCTCCTACGAGTGCACGTATTCCATGCCTCCGTGCTGCCAGATGAGCTCGGACGGAACCATATACTCCCATGTGGTCGAGAATGGCGATGGACTCGTAGTTAAGTTCAGCGGCGCGCTGGATAAGACCCTCGGGGTGGCTGGCACCACGCAGAAAGGAAAAGGATGACCGCGCATAGAGTTCACTAAACAAGTTTCAGAGGGGTATCTGGTGATTGATCAGGGGCTGTGCGCAAAGAGTCATTATTGATAAACTCCTTCGAGAACCCAGTTGCCATGGGGGTAATACGCAAGGCGAAGGAGCGCATTACTGGCGATTTGAATATCCCACTCAACTTGCTGCCAGCTCTCATCACGGTCCCACCAGTGGCCAGAGAGGGGAAAGGGGCCCTGTGCTTCCGTAACAGGACCGCAGTATGGGCCATTCAGGAGTGCAAGGGGCTCGGGGAACCGCCCTTCGGAATGGGATGCAACATGGATGGGAAGAGTGGGCCTGAATCGGCTTAGAGGTAAGGAGGCGCAGTTTCGGGTAAAGCCGCTACTCGATGATAAGACTCGCTTTTTTTGACGCAGGGCAAGGGCATGATTATCGAGGTCCAGAGGGTTTTTTAATTGGAAGGAATCTGGCCTGTGAGTATCGAGTAGGAAAGGGGTGCCCAGACGTTCGGGACCCAGAAGAGCGCTTAGTCTCCCAATAGTCTCCAGGA
>MDTD01028287.1_pt1 | contig 14104 bp, 13 predicted proteins | sample 811221 | NCBI WGS metagenome assembly MDTD01 (sample SAMN05326646, study PRJNA326480) | marine metagenome | isolation source: seawater | place: Pacific Ocean: South West | collected 2011
ATCTTCTTTTATCTCTTTTAAATTTAATGCTATAATGCCACAAATTTTATGAAAGCTATACTCAAAAGCCTCGCAATTATAATAATATTAATACCAATGACTCATGCAGATGAGTACACAGGAAAAGAGAAATCAGAGACTTGCCTGGGCTGTCATGCAATTGAGGGTTACAACAACACATATCCTACCTATAAAGTTCCAAAGCTAGGAGGACAGCATTCTGATTATATAGTCTCTGCACTGAAAGCTTACCAAAGAGGTGAACGCAAACATGACACAATGCATGCTAATGCATCAGGTTTAAGCGATCAAGATATCAATGACATAGCTAACTACTTCGAATCAGTTAAATGAAAAATATTCTATACATAATTTGTCTAGTTTTTGTGTTTTCACATCAAGTTCATGCGGATGCCAGTTATGATCGAGGAAAAGATAAATCCGCTACTTGCTCTGCATGTCATGGGGCTGATGGTAATGGTGAGAACAAAATGTATCCTCGACTAGCGGGTCAATATAAGAATTATCTTATTCATGCATTAAATGCATACAAAAGTGGTGAGAGAAACAATGCTATTATGAGTGGATTCGCTGCAGGCCTCTCCGAACAAGACATCATTGATTTATCAACATACTATTCAAAACAAAAGGGTTTAAAAATAATCCCAAAGAACTAATCGTCTTTTTCAATTAGTAGATATAACGCAGGTATTAAATATAAAGTTATAAAAGATGCTAATGCAATGCCACCGAATACAACAACAGACATTGCAAAACGACTCTCTGCTCCTGCACCTGAACTCAGAATTAATGGAATTGCTCCCAGAAGCGTTGATAGTGTTGTCATTATAACTGGTCTAAACCTAATTAAAGATGATTCGATTACAGCTTGTGACTTTTTCATTCCCTCTGCTATCAATTGATTTGCAAATTCTACTACCAGTATTCCATTTTTTGCTATAAGTCCAATTAACATCAAAAAACCAATTTGACTATAAACATTCAATGAAGTACCTGTAACGAATAGCGCATAGATTCCAGCAGTCATAGTTATAGGAACTGTTAGAATTATAATTAATGGATTTCTAAAACTTTCAAATTGTGCTGATAGCACAAGGTACACAACTAATATTGCCATTAAAATTGTTAATTCAAGTTTATATCCTGTTTCAAAATATTCTTTTGAAGCTCCAGCGAAAGAAATTTTCGCACTAGCAGGAAGAACTTTAGATGATTCACTTATTAGATCATTTAAAGTGTTACCTAGAGATGATCCTGGAGCAATTGATGAAGATAATGTTACTGAGGGTAACCTGTTGACTCTTTTCAAGCTTTTACTAGTAGCTTCGAGATTGTTACTGACTAGATTGCTAAGAGGAATGAGTTTTTTTGTAGTAGTGGATTTAATGAAAATGTTGTCTAAGTTTTTTTCATTGATTAGAAAATCATCATCAGCTTTTGCAATAACATTGTATGTAATTCCATCATAAGAATAATTGGTTACTTTTCTTGAACCATAAAGTGCATCTAGAGTAGTAGCAATATCCTCCGCAGAAACTCCAAGATTAGAGGCAGCATCTCTATTAACCTTTAGATTTAATCTTGGTTTATCAACTTTATAATCTATCCTTGCATTTCTTAATCCTATATCTTGGGAAATATTTTTAATAGTTTCTCCCCACTCACCAACTTGATCATAATTTGTTCCACTAATAACAAGTCTTACGGGAGATTTAAATGGACTTTGCCCGAGACTGGGAGGGTTAATTGTAAATATCATTGCTCCTGGCATAGATATTAATTTTGGAAAAATCTCACGTACAATATCTTTCTGATGCCTAGATCTTTCCTCCCATGGCATTAAAGAGGCAAAGATAAACGCAGAGTTTACGTTACCGGGCTCACCAGAAAAACCAGGAGCGACAATCGCAAATACTGTTTTAATTTCACCCCTGTCAACATACTCTGATAGTATTTTTTCGACTTTTTTCACCATTCCATTTGTGTAATCTAATGATGACCCCTCAGGTCCATTTACTGATACAATGAAAATACCTCTGTCTTCTGATGGCGCTAATTCTTTTGGTAAGAATTTGAATAAAAGAATAGAAATAACAATAAATATTATTGTTGCACTGTAGACTATTTTTGTATTTTTTTGTGATGCAATCAAAGATCTTTCATAAAATTTTTTGAATTTAAGAAATAACTCTCTTTGTGTATTTTTTTGATTTTTCTCAAGGATTTTAGAACACATCATGGGTGTTAATGTCAGAGCTACAAAACTTGAGATTATTACTGCAAATGATAATACAACACCAAACTCAATGAATAGTCTCCCTGTTTTGCCCCCCATAAAAGACAAGGGTAAAAATACACTCACTAACACAAGAGTAGTCGCTATGACAACAAAAGTTATCTGCTTAGCTCCATTTATAGATGCAGAGTAATTATCTTCTCCATTTTCGATTCGTCTTTTTATATTCTCCATAACAACTATAGAATCATCAACTATTAGTCCGATAGCTAAAACTAGTGCTAGGAATGTGAGTACATTTAAAGAATAACCGAAGATATAAATGATAAAGAAAGTTCCAATAATTGATATTGGAATTGTAACTGCAGGAATTATTGTGGCAGTTTTAGATGACAAAAAATAATAAATTATCAAAATAACAAGAATCATAGAAACTGTAAGAGCAAACCTTATTTCACCAATTGATTCATTGACAAACTTTGACTGATCATAACCTATAGTCATTTCAATGTTTTCCGGTAATGATGGTCTGATAAGGTCTAATTCTGCTTTGATATTATTGGCAACATCTAGGACATTAGATTTAGTTTGTCTAACAATTCCTAATCCTATTGCACTCTTATTATTAGCTCTCAGAAAACCTCTATCTGACTCCGGACCAATTTTAATATCAGCAACGTCTGATAAATATATTTTTGAATCTCCATAATGCTTTACAACAATTTTATTATATTCGTTGAGTGTTGAAAGTTTTGAATCAAGCTTTAACCCAATTTCTCTATCTATAGATTCAAATCTACCTGCTCCCCTCTCTATGTTTTCATTTTTAATAGCTTGTATTACATCAATGATTGTTAATCCTCTTGAGGATATCTGTTCAGGATCCATCCACACCCTTACAGAGTATTTTCTCTCACCTCCAATAGTAATTGATGCAACTCCAGGTTGAATTGATAATCTATCAACTATGTTACGATCTAAATAGTCATTTAGTTGTATAGAAGTCAGTATATCGCTAGAAAAACCTATCCACATAATAGCTCTAGCATCAGAATCTGACTTAGCAATGCGAGGGGATTCTGCTTCGGCGGGTAACAATGGGGCTACCCTTGAAACTTTATCTCTAACGTCATTTGCTGCTGTATCTAGATCAGTCTCGAGTGTGAACTCTATCCTTATTTTTGACAGCTCATCTCTACTCTCGGATGTTATTTCACGAATCCCAGAAATACCAGATAAGGAATCTTCAATTATTTCTGTTACATCTCTCTCTAGGATTTTAGATGAGGCTCCCATATAGACAGTTGATACTGTAACAACTGGTCTATCTATATCAGGATATTCACGAATAGTTAATTTATCGTATGACGCTAGGCCTATAAGTATTACAAATAAACTTAGAACAGCAGCAAGTACGGGTCTTTTGACAGTTGTTTCTGATATATGCATTAGTTATCGATTAATTTTACTTTAGAACCATCTTTTAACTTCTCGTGGCCAAGTGTAACAACTAAATCATTTAATTGTATGCCTTCTAAAATCTGCGTATTTCCGTCATTGCTAACACCTGTAATAATTTTTCTGAGTTTTGCTATATCCTTTTCTACCACAAATACGTAACTGTAATCCTTTGATGTTAAGATTGATTTTTCAGGAATGAGAATCGCATCGTTTATTTCATCGAGAATTATATCAATATTCATAAGAATCCCAGGTCTGAGGAAACCAGAATCATTTTCAATCAAAGCATAAGATTTTAGAGTTCTAGTATCAGTATCAACGCGTTGATCAAGATTTGTAATTTCACCAGTATATAATTCGTCAGGAAATAGTTTAGAGTAAGCATTAAATTTAATTGGTCCTTTTATTTGAGGTAGTATTTTTTCAGGAAGATATAAATATGCTTTCATTAATACCATATCATCAAGAGTGAGAAGTAGATCTCCATTTTTGAGTTTATCTCCAATCTTATAGTCAGTAATTCCAATATAACCATCAAATGGTGCAGACAAAATTATTTCACCTACAGATGCAGCTGATAATATAGAAAATAATCGATCTCCTTTCTTTACAAAAGATGATTCGTTAAAATAAATATCATTTAGGATGCCATCTGTTTTAGAAATAACATCATAAGATTTATTAGATTCAATGACTGATGTTGCAGGATATATTTTATTTATTTGTCCCATTTGAGCTCTCTCAGCTACTACAGAGATAGTTCGAGTTTGGTTAGCGAAAGATTTATAGAACTGGATTTTATTATATAGATTAATTGAACCATACAATAGCCCTAGAAATATTAAGATACCAATTGCGTGAAAAGGTTTTATTTTTTTTAATTTTTCAAAAATCATTTATTAAACCAAATAAGAGAAATAAATCTTCCCGTTATCTTATCTTTTCTATATGAGTAGAAATCATCATCAAAAGTACAAGCTTCTGATATTGTAACATTTGTAACACCCAATTCAGTTAATATATCATATGCAATGTGTCTTAAATCCATATAATAATTACCTGATTTATTTTTTTTGAACCTTTTGCTATATTTTGAGAAACTTGAAATGATAGTATCATCAACCTCATATTTAGCCTGACTTATACAGGGCCCAAGAAGAACCTTAAAATCACGACGGGGCACTGTAGTAAGTTTCTCAAAAAAGTTTTCAATTACTTGAGATTGTAGGCCCTTCCAACCAGCATGAATACACCCAATCAGATTTCCGGTTTTTTCTGTTATCAATAAAGGTATACAATCTGCTGTAAGCACTGCACACGCTACATTTCTTTTCTCAGTAAACATACCATCACAATCTAGAAAGCTATCACTACGATTAACTCTTAATATTATATTAGAGTGTGTCTGATTCATAAAAGTTATATCTTTCAACTCAAGTTGATTTTTTAAATTGATAATATTTAAATCAACTAGATCTTCGGTATCTCCAACTTTTTTAGAGAAATTTGCATATTTATATTTTCCTTCACTAAATCCGGTTTGATTTGTTGATATGAAGTAACCTATGTTCGGAGGTACATGCCAATTAATATTATAACTTGTAATCATTTTGATTCACTCACTTAATACATCCAATAGCAATTGATATTCCCTTGGATATGGGGCTTTATATTCTTTAATCTCATTTGTTCTTGGATCTAAAAATGATAAATAATATGCATGAAGGTATTGACCAAAGCTTGGTTCTATTGAACTAAGTATATTGTGAGACTTTGAAAAAATATTTTTTTTGAAACCATAGAGTTTATCACCCACTATTGGATGTTTTTTGTGAGCCATGTGTACCCTAATTTGATGTGTTCTTCCGGTTATAATATCAACTTCAACATGTGATGCTTTTGAGAAATACTCTAATGGTTTTATTATTGAACAAGCAAATCTGCCATTAGATGAAACTGTCATTTTTTTTCTATCAACTGGATGTCTGCCAATTGGCTCCTCAATTCTGACGGCTTTATCAAATACTCCCGATATGATCGCATGATATACTTTTTTGAATTTACGCTCCTGTAGCTGTTTACTCAGATAATTGTGTGAAGTTAAACTTCTTGATATTACAAGTATTCCTGATGTGTCTTTATCTAGTCTATGGATGATCCCAGTTCTTGGTATATTTGCAAGCTCAGGATATTTGTAAAATAGTGCATTTTGAAGAGTTCCGTTATAATTTCCAGGTGCGATATGCGTTACCATACCTGATGATTTATTCACTAAAATATAATCATCAGTTTCATCAATGATATCGAGTGGTATATCCTCAGCTATTAAGTTAACCTCTGGTTGTGTAACGATATTTATAGAAACTAAGCAATTTTTTTTTATCTTGTCTTTTTGAGTGCACGGGTTACCATCAATTTTCACATTATTACTTGATATCCATTTTTGAATAGTAGATCTCGAATATTCCAGAAAGTAACTTGATAGTAACTTATCAACTCTATCCTCTTTTTCTACTTCTAATGTAAAATTGTAAATATTATTACTGTCCATGCTATAATATTATACTGATGAATAAATTTAATCTTTCCTTAATTTGCCTTTTATTATCTTTGACAAGTTGCGCGTTTTTCGACAAAGCAAAAATAGATCCATATAAAGATATGCCTGAAGCACAGCTGTATAACTTAGGATCAGACTTTCTAGCAAATGCAGATATACCCCAAGCAGTGGTTTTATTTGAAATGCTTGAGGCTAGATTTCCATTCTCTACATATGCTCAACAATCAATATTAGATCTTGCATTTGCATATTATGATTTCGGTCAGAAAGATGATGCGATAGCAGAATGTGATCGCTTTATAGATTTGTATCCTAATCATCCAAACTTAGACTATGCGTATTATCTACGTGCAATATCTAATCTAGAAAAGGAGCAACCATTTTTTCAAGAACTCCTAGGGCAAGATGTTTCAAAATATGATGTGACCCGTCTGAAGCAAGCGTACAATGATTTTCTTCTAATCAGTAACAAGTTTGAAGGCAGTAAGTATGCAGCAGATGCACAAAACAGATTAATTTTTTTAAGAAACGCCATGGCTAATCATGAGATTTATATAGCTAAATACTACCTTAAAAGAGGTGCATTCGTTGCATCCAGTGAAAGAGCAAAATATATGCTAGAGACTTATCCCGGCGCGCCAGCATCTAAAGATGCTCTAATAGTGCTCATAGATAGCTATAATAAATTAGGATCAGCAGAATTGGCATTAGAGACAGCTGAAGTTCTTACTACAAATTATGACAACTATGAGTACACCATAAATGAAAATAAATTGATAACTATTCAAAATAAAAATATTGCGACAGTTGATGATGAGGATTCTTTTTTTGATTTTAATCTATTCTAAATGATTAAGTTCTTGGTATCTTGCATACTGGAATTGAATTCATCTTGTGTAAATTGTTTTTTCTTATTTTCTGATATTTATTTCTGTTTATGGAGTCTTCATTTAGCATTGCTTCTTCGAGTTCATTGTATGATAAACCAAGTTGTGTCTCATCTGTTCTGTCATCATCCCATAGTCCATCTGTAGGAGGAGCCTGCAAGATTCTTTCATCAATACCAAGAGAAGATGCTAAGCTGTGAACTTCAGATTTCATAAGATCTGCTATTGGTGAAATATCAACGCCGCCATCACCATACTTTGTATAGAAACCTACACCGAAATCCTCTACTTTGTTACCTGTCCCGACAACTAGGCCGCCTTGTGCAGCCGCAACTTGGTACAGAGTCACCATTCGTAGTCTAGATTTAGAGTTAGCAAAACCTAAATCTGAATCTTGATTTGAGTTGGTCAACAAAGAGTTGAACTCTCTGTATGTGGATGTTAAATCAATTGTCATATGGTTAGTATTTTTAAATTTTTCTTTCAACCAATGTCCATGGACTTCGCCTAAATTATTACATTTAGCACCTGTGTTTATTGGCATAGATAGAGCATATGTCTGTAATCCCGTCATACTAGCTAGGGTACTGGTGAGAGCTGAGTCAATCCCGCCTGACACCCCAACGACCAAGCTCTGTGCAGGATTTGGCATTTTATCAACATAATCGGTAATCCAGTCTATAATAAATTCAATTTTATCTTGGTTGTTCATGATCGATATGTTTTATTATTGTTATTAATGTGAAATAATTTCATTAAAAAAAGTATGAAAATTATTATTCTTATTATAGCGCTCATTGTGGCTTATTTCTTGATCAAAAGGAACAAGAAATCTGAAGAAAATAGAGACCAGGTAGGCAACATGGTAATGTGTCATGAGTGCGGGTTCCATGTTATTGAGGCTAATCTATGTGTTTCAAAAGAACAAATCAATCAATGCCCTAATAAAAGATGACAAGAAGACAACCGCTATTAATTACTCTGCTAATAATCATGATACTAGGAATTACTCTTACAGTATTGCTACGATAATGAATTATCTAGTGACTGGACTAATATGCTCTGGAAAAAGTACTTTTCTAGAAATTGCACGAAAACATAAATTTGAAGTTATCAAATCTGATGATATTGTAGCTAGCTTATATAATGAACCTTCGATAGTTCATAAAATTAAAAAATATTTAAATATAGACATTGATCATAATAATCTCAAAGACTATGTTAAAGATTTTTTTTTCAAATCGAAAAAAAATAGAGAAATAATAGAAGCTATATTTCATCCTATGGTCCATAAAATAATACTTAATGAATTTCAGTTAAAAAATAATCTCATGGTAGAAGTTCCTCCAATAATAAATAACTATGAATTATTTAAAGAATACTCATCGATATATATTGATACGAATGAGGAAATGAGAATTGAAAGATTTAGTAGATATAAAATAAATGATAAAGACTATTTTATTAAAATGAATGCAGTACAGAACGATTATAAGTTAATAAAAGACTCATGCGAAATTATAATCAATAATAATAGTGACATTGATTCATTAAGTAGATATTTTGATAGGACTATTATTGCATCATGAATAGTTTTTCAGATACTCATGCAGCAATATATGAGGAGCCAGTTGATGAACGTATTAGAAAGTTTCTTAAACTAGAAAGTTACTTCTTAAAAATAAATAAGCATAAAGATATTGATAACTCTTATGATTCCTTTGCAGCCCTATATAATTTAATCAGTTTATACCAAATGCTATCAAGAGCTGAAGTGAAAAGAGAACTCATTAGAGAAATTGATTTTCATAAATCACGCTATATAGAATATGTAAAAATAGAAGGGTCAGATAAAATTAAATTAAATTCAATTATGGAAAAGCAGAATGTTATTCTAAATACATTACATAACCTTCAAGCAAATTACTTAACTGAGTTGCATAATGATGAATTATTTCAGCATTGTGTAAAACACTATGATACTTTGAGTTCTGAGCTAGATTATTGGCTCACCAGAGATTATACGTTTAGATGTAATCAGATTAATTTGTGGCAAGAAAAAATTAAACCAATAGAAAATTCTGTATATTTTTGTCTGGATATACTTAGAAAAAGCTCAGAGACTCGAGAAGAATGTGCTCAGAACGGAATTCATATTTTTAAACTAGATCCAGATAAAAAAGTTCGTCTGTTAAGAATTACTATGCATTCTGATAATTATTTTTTTCCAAGAGTAAGTGTTGGTCCACAGAGAGCTACTATTTCATTTATGACTCTTAATGATAATAATAAATTTATACAGCTTAAGGATGACATAACATTTGTGATCGACCTATGCTACATATAGTCATATACATTTTATTCCTGCCAAGCCGAATCCTTTGTTAGATGAAGAATTAGATAAATCATCTCCTAGGGATTGTAACCCACCGAGAGCATATGTTGGAACATAAGATCTATTTGATAAACTCCCAAATTTAGTCCAGCCAAGAGGTGTTGTGTCATAAGGAGATGTAATAACAGGAGAGATTAGAATAAAGTCAAAAAGTATCTTGTTTGATAACTCAACATCATCAAGGGTATGGCATGAAGCAGAGTAAAGGTATCTGTGATTTTTTATCATGTTTAGACAATTCTTAAGCCTATTGCTTTTGAAATGAATCCCAGCATAGTTATCATCCCAATTTTTATTAAATGGGTAATCTATTATAAGATTGCCTTTATATCGATATTTTTCTAACTTAGGCTGAATATAAGCCTTATAAGTATCAAAAGATATATCTCTTAATCTGATATATTTATATAAATTTATGCTTTTAAAGTTGAAATCGTCATAATTTAGAGATGTAATAATCTTTAGTAATTTCGGCAACTTCATTAGTCTCAGTATCCTTTCATGAGTGGGGAGTACATTATGATCAGATGCACTATCATAATATACAACCTCTCTTTCTTCATTTGATGAAATATTGCCTGAATATCTATGTATATTAAATACATTGATGATAATTAAAGCGTCTTCATACTGATGTTTGATGCAATAAATAAACTTTGCCTTCTCTACCCTAATATTAAGTTCTTCTGTTATCTCTCTTCTAAGACATTCTATAGGACTTTCACTCCCTTTTTTCTTACCACCTGGAAATTCAATAAAGCCCTCGTAAGGTTTCTTATTTCTTTTCAGACAGATAAGTGCTGAATTGAACTTTATCAGCCCAATAGATATTTCAATTTGTTTAGATGACATTATGTTGTATATTCTGAATTGATTCGAACATAATCATATGAAAGATCAGAGAAATATATACTTTGTTTGTATCTTCCATTATTTAAGTCTATTGTAATCTCTATAGTATTTTTCTGCATTGATTTCTCAAGTTTTCTAGAAATATTGTCTATAGGCATTCCATTTTTAAAGCATAAGATGTTATTTATCTTAAGTTTTACTCTAGTTGTATTAATGTAATGAGAATCAATGGATCCTAGACTAGCAATTATCCTACCCCAGTTGGGATCCTCACCAAAAATAGCTGTTTTGACCAAGAGTGAGTTAGAAAGTTTTCTGGATACCTCTTGGGCCAGAGTTAAACTTTTAGTATTTATAACATTCATCTTAATAAACTTTGTCGCGCCTTCTCCATCCTTTACAATATAAGATGCTAATTTAATAAAAAAGTCAGAAGCATATGATAAAAATTTTTTCTCTACAGATTTGTTATTAATATTAATATTTAGACTGCCTGTCGATGTGAAAACAACTGTATCGTTAGTAGACATATCGCCATCGACAGAGATACTGTTAAATGACAAGTCTGAGCAATATTTTAAATATCTTCTAAGTAAAACTTTGGGTAATTCAACATTTGTTTCTATGAAACTTAACATAGTAGCCATATTTGGCTCTATCATGCCTGCGCCCTTGCATATCCCTCTAAAGGTAATTTTCTTTTGCCCAATTTTATATGTCTGAGAGAGATATTTCGGAAACTTATCTGTTGTCATAATTGCAGTGGCTGCATTTTTAAGATCAGTATATTTATTAAAATCACCAGTTTGAAGAGATTCTAAAATCTTATCAATAGGGAGTTGTCTTCCTATGATGCCTGTAGACATGATTAATATTTCATCAACACGGCAACTAAGCCTCATAGATAGTGTATGTAAGATTTTTTTAGTATTTTTATCTCCTTTATTCCCGGTGCATGCATTTGCATTACCTGAATTAATAAATATATGCTTTATTTGACCATATTTAATATTTTGCCTTGAGACAAGCACGGGAGATGCTGCGAACTTATTTTTTGTAGTAATCATCGATGATGTGCTACCTAATGGTAATTGAATCAAGAGACCATCTACTTTATTTTTTTTTATGCCAAGTTGTAATGTAACAAATTTAGATTTCATCATAATTTTCCACAACATCTTTTATATTTTTTCCCTGAACCACATGGGCATAATGCATTCCGTGAAATATCGAGATTAGCAAATTTATTTGATTTAATTTCCGTTGAATCATCCTTGATGGTATTAGATTTTGGATTATAATTGTCTACTTTAATTCTGCAACATATTTTTAGAATTTCTTTTGTGATATCCATAAGCATTACATTAAACATTTCAAAAGATTCTCTTTTGTATTCATTTTTTGGATTCTTCTGAGCATAACCTCTTAACCCGATAGACTGTCTTAAATAATCCATTGAACTAAGATGATTTCTGTATTCCTCATCAATCACAGCTAATGAAATATTTTTAATCAAATCGTTATATTCGTTAGCGGATATATTTTTCACATTATCCTTAATTTTATCCATTATTAGGTTTTGCAGACTCTGCTTCAGCTTATTTTCATTAAATATATTGTCTTCAATCATGTCATTGAGATCTAATTGAATTAGAAAGTCTGTTTTGATAATGTCAGTAAAATCAGCTAGCTTATTATCGTTTGATAATAACTCATCTCTATTAATTTCAATAAAGTCTTGAGCGTAATTCGTGCACACAGTTGAAATTAACTTATTTCCATCATTATTCAAGATGAAGTCCCTTTGCTGATAAATTAGTTTTCTTTGCTCATTAGAGATATCGTCGTATTCTAAAAGTGTTTTACGGATGTCAAAGTTGTGTGCCTCTACTCTTTTTTGTGCGTTTTGTATAGATTTAGAAACCCATTTATGCTCTATTGCTTCTCCATCTTGCATGCCAAGTTTTTTCATAATGTCTGATACTTTATCAGAAGCAAAAATTCTCATTAGATTATCCTCTAAGGATAGAAAAAATCTCGATATACCTGGATCTCCTTGTCTTCCAGATCTTCCGCGTAGCTGATTATCAATTCTTCTAGATTCGTGACGTTCAGTTCCTATAACATATAAACCACCTAAATTCTTTACAGTCTCATTATTTGCTATCCATTCATCTGTACCTTGATCTTTTTTGCCACCAAGAACGATATCCGTCCCCCTTCCAGCCATATTGGTAGCGATAGTTATTGAACCTAATGCTCCTGCATTTTCAATAATTTCCGCTTCTTTTTGATGATATTTTGCATTTAGTACGTTGTGTGGAATTTTTCTTGCTTTAAGTTTCTTTGATATATGTTCAGATGACTCAACAGAAGTGGTGCCAACCAGAATAGGTTGTTTTGTACTACTGATTTCTATAATTTCATTTATAATTCTATCGTATTTCTCTTTTTCAGTTAGAAAAACTAGGTCAACTTTATCATCTCTAATCATTTTTTTATGAGGTGGAATTTGTACGACTTCAAGATCGTAAATTTGTGAAAATTCCTCTGCTTCGGTATCTGCTGTCCCTGTCATCCCACATATCTTATCAAACATCCTGAAGTAATTTTGAAATGTGATTGATGCATATGTTTGATTTTCTTGTTTTATAGTTACATTTTCTTTTGCTTCAATAGCCTGATGTAGTCCCTCAGACCATCTTCTTCCAGGCATTTTTCTTCCTGTAAATTCATCGATAATAACTATCTCATGATTCTCAACAACATATTCTTTATCTTTCTTATAAATCAAATGTGCTTTTAGGCTTGAATCTATATGACTAAATAACTGAATATTGTTCGCAGCATATATATCAGAGGATGATTGAATTAAATTATTTGAAAGTAAAAGGGTCTCAATAACAGACTGTCCCTCTTCTGTAAGAGACACAGACTTTTGTTTTTCCTCTAGATTATAATAACTAGTATTGTTGTTGGATAAAAACTTATTAATAATTTTATTAATTACTGAATATGTGTTGTTAGTTTTGTTGCTGGAACCAGATATTATTAGTGGAGTCCTAGCTTCGTCAATAAGAACTGAGTCAACCTCATCAATAATTGCATAGCTCAAACTTGACTGACATTTTTCACTTGAGGTCACCACCATGTTATCTCTCAGATAATCAAAACCAAACTCATTATTTGTGCCATAGATCACATCTGAATTATATACATTCTTTCTTTGATCATGTGTGACAAGGCTATTGACGAAGCCAACTGTTAATCCTAAAAACTCAAAAATACAACCCATCCATTTTGAGTCACGTTCAGCAAGATAATCATTCACTGTTACAATATAAACAGGTTTGCCGCTCAATGAATTAAGATAAGCAGGTAATGTACTGACAAGCGTTTTACCCTCACCTGTTTTCATCTCACTAATTTTACCGTGATGCAGAGCTATACCGCCAAGTAATTGCTCATCGAAATGTCGGAGTCCAAGAGTCCTTTTTGAAGCTTCCCTCACCAGCGCAAATGCTTCCTCTAAGAGCTCATCTAGATTATGTGATTTGAGATATCTTTGCTTGAATTCTGAGGTGAAAGATTTGAGTTCCTCGTCAGATTTAGTCTCGAAAAATTGCTCTAAATCATTAATTTTTTTAACGTTAGAGCTATATTCTTTGATTAGTCTTGAGTTTCTACTTCCA
>MDTD01128367.1_pt1 | contig 14104 bp, 12 predicted proteins | sample 811221 | NCBI WGS metagenome assembly MDTD01 (sample SAMN05326646, study PRJNA326480) | marine metagenome | isolation source: seawater | place: Pacific Ocean: South West | collected 2011
ATATTTAAAAAAGAGCATATAAATAAATGTCTTAAAGTTTGCTGGACTATACCTTTTTTAATATCTATAAGAATTATGGCTAGATCAGCTTTTGAAGCACCTGTAACCATATTTCTTGTATATTGTTCATGTCCTGGTGTATCGCAAATAATAAATTTTCTTTTTTTTGTACGAAAATACTTATAAGAAACATCTATAGTGATCTTTTGTTGCCTTTCTGCTAAAAGTCCATCTAAAAGCAAAGAATAATCAATATATTTTTTCCTATTAGAGTATCTCTTATTAGCTTCCAAAAGCTCATTATGTTGGTCAATCTTGATTGCTTTTTTATCATGTAACATTCTTCCTAAAAGCGTACTCTTCCCGTTGTCAATACTACCGCATGTAATAAATGTTAAAATATCGGTCTGCATTATTTAAAAATACCCTTGATTTTTTTTTAATTCCATAGAAGACTCCTGATCTCTATCAATTAATCTACCAGCTCTTTCACTTCTTTTTGAATTAGTTATCTCTGCAATTATTTTTTTTAAAGTAGATGCTTGAGACTCTACTGCACCAGAAAGAGGATAACAACCTAATGTTCTAAATCTCACATTTTTTTTAATGATTTTTTCATTCTTTTTTAATTTAATTCTATTATCATCCACCATAATAAGACTATTTTCTCTTTTGATTAATGGTCTTTTTTTTGAAAAATAAAGTGATGGAATATTAATCTTTTCTCTATAAATATATTCCCATATGTCTAATTCAGTCCAATTCGATAATGGAAAAACTCTTGCATTTTGTTTTTTATTTATTTTAAGGTTATATAGGTTCCAAATCTCAGGTCTTTGTTGTTTAGGATCCCAGCTATGTTGGTCATTCCGCATTGAAAAAACTCTTTCTTTTGCTCTACTTCTTTCTTCGTCTCGCCTGGCACCGCCAAAAGCACAATCAAAATTATAAAAATTTAAGGCTTCTTTTAAAGGTTGGGTTTTCATCATATCTGTATAAATTTCAGAAGGATAATCTATGGGATTTATATTTTTTTTAATTCCATCTTTATTTTTATGAATTAAAAAGTTTAATTTAAACTTTTTTTTTATATAATCTCTAAATTTATACATTTCTGAAAACTTCCAACCAGTATCAATGTGTAATAAAGGAAAACTTATACTAGCAGGGTAAAATGCTTTTATAATTATATGAAGCAGTACACAGGAGTCCTTTCCTAATGAATGTAAAAGAACGGGTCTTTTTGCTTCAGCAAATACTTCTCTTATAATAAAAATGCTTTCAGCCTCAAGCTGATCTAGATTTGTTTTATGATGTGCTTTCATTCTTTTTAATTTTAAATTAATTTATAATACAGTAAATCAATTTATTATGTTATTAAACCTCTAATTATAATTATTTAACTTAATTATTGGTATTAATTTTGCAAACCAATGTTGTTATGGAAATTATACCTGAATATGATTTAAGTGTTTGTATTCCATCTAAAAGAAACTTAGTAGACTCAAAAGATAGTATTTCTACAGCAATTGGATTTTGTGAGTCTAGTAAAGCAGAGTTGCAAATTTCCGATAACTCTCAGGATGAGCAAAAGAAAGAATTTTGGAATAATATTAACTTAAATAATTTTAATTATTTTTCTTCAAATTGTAAAACCTCAGGAGAAAACTGGCATAATGCGGCAAAAAATGCAAAAGGTAGTTTTATTGGGATGTGTTCTGATGATGATCTGATTATAAATATTTCTAATCCTGATTTAAATTATTCTTTATTACCTCATGATATAGCAGGAATAAAACCCTCCATTAATTTGTGGACAAAAGAGTTAGGTTTTTACAAAGAAAATAATTTTAGTATTACAGATGAAACTGCATTAGAGAGGGTTATTTCTTATTCCAAACTATGTAGTGGAAATAATACCACACTATATAGTTTTTTTAGGTCAGATCTATTAAAAGAGGTTCAAGAAGCATCAATTAAAAACCCTATTAAATCAGGTACAGATGACTGGTCTCTAGTAATAGCATTGGTAGCTTCAGGAAAAATTATTTTAGACACTTCAAAACTTTATATTTATAAAAATCAGAACTGGATCAAGCAAAAACAAATTATTGATGAGCAAAAAAAACTTTATAGAAATATAAATATTTGTGATAGAGCTCTACACTTTAGCAAATTATTTCGGGCTCTTAACGGTCTAACTTATATAACTAGAAAAAAATCTAATATTAAAAGAATCCAACTATTAGAGGCAGCTAATTATACTTTCAAAAAAAATGTAAAGTATTTTTTAGACTATTATTATGAAAACAAAAATTTATTTTTACAAAAAGAAAAAGAAAAAATTAATTTATTAGAAATAGATAATAGCATTGAAAAAAATATGGATCTCATACTTGAAATTATAAGAATATGGGACTATCACGTTGCGGATAAATATTTAGACTTTTATAAAAATGTTACAGGAAACGATTGGGGTATAGTTAAGTAGATTAAGGTTTACCTATTCTTCCAAAATAGGTTTCCTTGTAATAAAAATCTTCTATCTTTTCTCTATATGGGAAATGGTCATCTACAGGGTAGGGGCTATATCCAAGCATCTTTTTCGCTTTATCTATGCCAAAAAGCGCCTCATTGTTTTTAGTAAAATTTTTTACGTTTGGAAAGTTTAGTTTTATCCATTTTTGAACATCTATTGACCAATGAATATACTCATTACCTATATTAAATTCCTCATAAAAACTATTTAAATCTCTTTTAATAGATAATAAGAATACTTGAAACAAATTTTCTATTGATATTCTTGCAAAAAAGTGAAAACTAGGCTTAGTGGCTTGCCAAGTTTTATCATTTAAATTTTGTAACCCATTTATCCATTCTATTCTAGTTCCTCCTGCTCCAGGGCCTTCCGCACGAAGAGAAATCACTTTAATATTACTTTTTTTTGCATTTTTCTTTAGAAATTCTTCAGAGGCTACTTTTGTTGCACCGTATACTGTAAGACCTTCTTCTATAGTTGGAATATAATTGGATTCTACTATAGGAAATTGATCTGGTTTACAATGTCCTCCCCAAAAACCATAGACACATCCAGATGATAAATAAATAAATTTTTTAATATTAGTAAGCTTCGCGGCTTCAAAAACAGCTTGTGTTCCTTCATAGTTAATTTTCCAGTAATGATCATCATCAACTCCTTTTAAGCAAGGATGAGGAATAGCTGCTAAATGAATAATAATATCATTATTTTTACATCTGCTTACCAAATTATCCTTATTAAACACATCATCTCCTTTTAATAAGTCGTAGTTATCTACATCATAGCCATAGCCTAAAAGGTGAGGAATAAGAATCTTTCCTATTGTTCCTGAACCGCCTGTTATTAATATTTTTTGCATAACATATTTTAATATTATTTTGCAAAATAATCAAAATCTTATTTTATAGAAAAATAGATACTATAGGAAATGGCTACCTATCATTTATCGGCATGATATTTGCTTATTTAAAGAAAATTATTAGGAGTTATTATGCTTTACCACTCAATATCAGAAGAGTCGATGCCTTTAAACAGAGATTACTTAAATATAACACAAAAAAATAATAAAAAAACTCCAGATAGAGAGCTAATCATTTTTGAAATGGCCAATAACCATATGGGAGATGTTGAACATGGAATTGATATTATAAATGAACTTTCAAAAATTAAGGATAAATATACTAAGTATTTTAATTTTGCAGTAAAATTCCAATTTAGAGATTTAGACACTTTTATACACTCTGATTTTAAAGGAAGTAATTTAAAGTTTATAAAAAGATTTGAAAGTACAACATTAAAAAATAAAGAATGGAAAATTTTATTTGATAATGTTAGAAAAAATAATTTTCAATTATTAGCAACGCCTTTTGATGAAATTTCGGTAAATAAGATAATAAAAAATAGTTTTGACTTAATTAAGATTGCAAGCTGTTCTCTTACAGACTGGCCACTTTTAGAAAAAATAGCTTCAACCAAAAAAGAAGTAATATTTTCTACCGCTGGTTCAAGTATAGATGAAGTGGACGCAGTAGTGAGCTTCTTTAAAAATAGAAATATACCATTTACTATTATGCATTGCGTGGGAAAGTATCCTACAAAAGATTCACAACTAAATATAGGAGCAATAGATTTTTATAAAAAAAGATATCCTTTAATTAGAGTAGGATTTTCTACTCATGAAAGTCCAACTAATATTTCTTCTGCTCCTATAGCATTAGCAATGGGTGCAAAGGTTTTTGAAAAACATGTTGGAATAGAAAATAAAAATTATAAATTGAATGATTATTCTGCTAATCCCAAACAAATATCTGATTGGTTGCAAGGTCTTAAAGAAGCAAAACTTATGATTGGGAATAAAGAAGATAGATTAAAAATTAAAAACGAAAAGAAAGAATTAAGAGGTTTGCAAAGAGGAGTTTTTTTAAAGACTGATATTGAAAAAGGAAAAAAAATAAATCCAAGTGATCTTCAATTCTGTATTCCAAGTGAGTCCAAGGGCCTTGTTGCTAATGATATATCTAAGTACAGTGAATATATTTCAAAATATAATATTAAAAAAGGCACACAACTTAATCTAAATAATTGCAATATAATTGATAATAAAAAAAATATCTTATTAATAGTAAAGAAAATTAGAAATTTATTAAAAAAATCTGGGGTAACCATACCTAATGGAATTGACTTAGAAATATCTCATCACTATGGAATAAAAAAGTTTGCTAGGTTTGGTATCAGCATGTTTAATATAGTAAATTATGAATATTGTAAGAAAATTATTGTAGTTTTACCTAAACAAAAACATCCTGAACAATATCATAAAGTAAAGAAAGAGACGTTTCATGTAATTTACGGGAATTTAGAATTAAAATTAGATGGTAAACTTATAAAATTAAATATTTCCGATATAGTTACTATTGATCCAGGTGTAAGACATGAGTTTTATTCTAAAAATGGTTGTATTATAGAAGAATTATCTTCCAATCATAATATTGATGACTCATTTTACACTGATAAAGATATTATGAAAAATAATAAAAGAAAAACATTTGTGAAGTTTTGGAGATAAATGACTGATACACTTTCTTATGTTTTGATGGATTATTTATCTTCTATAGGAGTTAATAAAGTTTTTTTTGTTCCTGGAGGAGGTAATATGTTTTTGGTTGATGCATTAGGCAGACATCCAAAAATAGATTTTATTTCTACCCATAATGAACAAGCTGCAGTAATTGCCGCAGAAGCATATAGTAGACTGTCAGAAAAAATTGGAGTTGCATTAGTTACAACTGGACCAGGTGCAACTAATTCAATTACAGGTATTGCGGGAGCATGGCTAGACTCTATCCCAGTTCTAATCATATCAGGACAAGTAAAGACCAAAGATATTAAAAAACATTATAAAATAAGACAAAATGGACCACAAGAAATTGACATTGTTTCTATGGTTAAAGATATTACTAAATATTCTAAAACAATAAAAAATAAAAATATCTTAATTAAGGAATTCAAAAAAGCAGTTTCTATAGCATTATCAGGTAGGCCTGGACCAGTTCTTTTAGATATTCCTTTAGATATTCAGGGAGTACAACATAATTTTGGTAAATTTAAAAAAAATAATATTAATAACTTAGTGTCTGGTTCAAATTATAATTATAAGAATAATTGTAAATATTTAATAAGTCACTTAAAAAAAGCAAAAAAGCCATTATTTTTATTAGGGCAGGGAGTCAAAAGTTCTAGGGCTCTAAATGATGCAAAGAAATTAATAACCAAAACTAATATACCCTGTCTTCTAACATGGCCAATGACAGACTTCTTACCAGCGCAACATAAATTAAATATGGGAAAACCTGGTACTGTCGCAAAAAGGCATTCTAATATAATACTACAAAATTGCGATATGCTTATAACCATAGGCGCAAGATTAGATAAAGTTGTAACTGCTCATAATCCTAAAAATTTTGCTAAAAATGCTAAGGTTTTTTGTATAGATATTGATAAATATGAATTAAAAAAACATCCAAAAAGATTTAATAAAATTCTTATAGATGCAAAAGATTTTATTAAAGTACTTTTAAATCAAAATGATTTGCAGTTATGTAACAAAAATTGGATAAATGAATGCAATAATATTAAAAACTTCTTTTCTAAAGAAAAATTTATAAAAAAGAAAAGTTTTAGTATTTATAATGTTATAGATTACCTATCAAAAGTTATTCCTTCTAATAGCATCGTTGCAACTGGAAGTTCTGGTTTATCAGTAGAAGCATTCTATACACATTTCCTAAACAAAATAAACCAAAAAATATTTTTAACTACAGGTTTAGGAGCGATGGGTTATGGCTTTCCTGCTTTAGTTGGAGCAAATAAATTTAAAAAAAATTTGTTTTTATTTGAAAGCGACGGAAGTGCAATGATGAATTTACAAGAGCTACAAACTTTAAAAACGATAAAATCTAATGCAAAAATATTCTTAATTAATAATAATGGATATGCATCTATAAGAAACACCCAAAGAAATTACTTTCAAGGAAGATATGTTGGAACCACCTGCAATACTGGATTAGAAACACCCTCTATATCAAAATTAGCAAGGTCTTTAGGTATCAAATCTTACTTATGTAAAAATATGAAAACACTGAAAAAAAATATAATTGAAAATATTAACAAAAACGAACTAATTTTATTTGAAATATATGTGGAGGAAAATGAAGATTTACTTCCAAAGTGTTCTACGCATAATTCTAAAAATGGAGGTCTTATTTCAGCTCCAATTGAAGATCTATCTCCTCTTCTTCCTATAGAGGTTCTAAAAAAATATTCTAACAATAAGGTGGATAATTTATCTAACAGGATACGATATGAAATATAATACAAAACCAATTTTTATTGTAGGCAGTGGTCGCTGCGGAACAAGAGCTCTTTATAAAATTCTTAATAAAGAAGATAATATTACAGCACATCATGAGTACCTTTGTGAATTGGTCCAAAAAGAGGCATGTAAAAAAATGATGGGTTTAAAAAGTAAACAAGACACACTAAATTTCATAAAGGAATATTATTATCCAGCAATAATGCACGAAAAGAAGCCTTATTGGATAGACTGTTCAAATAAGCTCTCTTGGTTTATAAATGATTTAAAAGAAGTTTTTCCAGATTGTAAATTTATTCTTTTATTAAGAGATGGTAGAAAGGTTAGTTCTTCCTTTTATAACAAATTAAATCCAGAAATTTATCATGATAGCGCTGTTAATAGTTTAGAAAAATGGATGAATGACAAAAACAATGTAGAGCCTCCAACAGAAAAACCTTTTTGGTGGATATTGCCTAAATATTACAGTAATCATAGGGATGCTAATGTTTACAATCAATTTCAAAAAATTTGTTGGCATTGGAAAACTGTCAATAACTTCGTACTAGAAAGTTTTAAAAAAATTAACGAAAATGATTTTCATATAGTAAAATTAGAAGAATTAATTAGCAAAAGGCATAAACAAATTGAATTATTTGATTTTATGGGGATAAAGTTTAAAAACATATATTCAAAAGCTTTAGCTAGACCAGAAAATGTTTTTGTCCCATATGATTTTAAACTAAATGAGGAACAAAAAAAACAGTTTGCAGATATTTGTATGCCATTAATGAAAAAGCTTCATTACAAAGGAAATGAATATGATGTCCAATATTAGTCAAAACTTTTCTTGTGATTGTGGTAATACAAGTGTAATAAGTTTAAATTATCAACCTTTAGGTTCAGAGATTAATGCTAATCTGTATCATTGTAATGATTGTGAAACAATATTAAGTCAGAGAAGAACGCTGTTAGTAAAATCTAGGAAAAAATCAATTTCTTGTGATGCTAACTGGGGAAATATAAGACATGGAAAGGGAGCTAGACTTTCTCAAAACATAAGTTTCTTCGATAAAATTATTTCTAAACAATGTTTATTAGATGTATTAGATATTGGTTCTAATAGAGGATATTTTGTTAAATGGTTAATAAATACTCATCAATGTAAGAATATTTATGCTGTAGAAAGTGACGAGATAGTATATAAAGAAACCATACTGCCTAAAAAAGTAAAACATATTAATGATAGATTTGAAAATATATCATTTAAAAATAACAAATTTACCTTTATTTATAATAGTCACACACTGGAACATTTAGATAAGCCTTATTCAATGTTAAAAAAATGTTATGAAATTCTCAATAATAATGGATATATGTTTTTAGAGGTACCAAACTCAGAAATAGTAAATGATCCACTTAATTTAGAAGAATATTTCATTGATAAACATCATTACCACTTTTTTCCTAGAGGTTTAAAAAAACAAATTCTAAAACTCGGATTTGAAATCGTAAAAGAGTCAATTGATGATGTATATAATATTAGTTTTTTATTAAAAAAGAATAAAAAAATAAATAACGAAAAAAAATATTTTGAAAATATAAATAAAAAAGAAAAAAAATATTGTATTAAAAGTTATGCAAATACATTAACAAACAATAGAAAAAAACTTGAAGAGGTATGTGCTAAAATAAATAATTTGTGTGCTAGACAAAAAGTAGCTATTTGGGGGTGTTCAAGAATTTTCGATGCCTCAGTAAAATATGGTAATTTAGATACTAAAAATATTAATTACATAATTGATAACAATATATATAAAATTTTAGATGAATCTCATGGAATAAAAATTTATGACAATTCAATATTAAAAGAACAAGATATAGATGTAGTAATAGTTATGGCAAGATCGTCAAAAAAAGAAATAGTAGAAAGTGCTAGAAGTTTTGGTGTCAGGCATGTTTTCACTATGGAACAATTTTAAAAAAAACTTATTTTTAATAATATGAATACTGAATATGATTTACTAGAACAAGTTTTTAGAGCTAAACAATATAAAAATCTTAATAATTTTAATATTTTTTTTACAGGTGGAACCGGCTTTCTTGGAAAGTGGATGCTAAAAGCTCTGAATCACATTGCATTTAAAAATAAAATAAATATTTCTCTTACTCTACTAACAAGAAAAAAAATAAATATAAAAAAAACTTCTGATGAATATAACTTTTTAAATATTAACTTCCATATTGGAGATATAAGCACTTTTAAGATTAGTAATAAATTTGATGTTATTTTTCATTTTGCAGCAGATTCTTCAAAAGAAGGAAACGCAGATAAGTATAAAGTGGCTAATACTATATTTAATGGAACATTAAATGTAATAAATAATGCTGAGATATTTAAAATTAAGAATATAGTCTTTCTCTCATCTGGAGCTGTATATGGAAAGCATTGTTTAGATAGTAGTGGGTGGGAAGAGAATGATAAAAGCAGTTTAGATGCCTCTGATACTAAATCAACTTATGGTATATTAAAAATGGCTGCAGAAAATATGCTTTGTAATTGGGCTAAAAAAAATAAAAATAATCTCTTAATATTAAGAGGCTTTTCCTTTGGAGTTATATCTGAAGGTAAAACAAGCCATTTTGCCTTCGATAATTTTATTAAAAATAGAGTTTATGACAAAAATATATCTATGAAATCATTTGGTAAAAGCAAGAGAAATTATATGCATCCATTGGACTTATGTAATTGGATTCTTTTGAGTTTGCCATTAAATAAAACATTAATAATTAACTCTGGTTCAGAAGAAAACATAACATTGTTTGACCTGGCTAAAAGAATTGCTAATCTTAAGGTTGATAATTTACCTGTTGTAAAAGTTTATAGAGGAAAGAATATAGATAAAGAGAATTACATACCAAACTTAAATAAATCAAAAGAATTAGGTTATAGTCAATTAGTAACGTTGGATGACCAAATTAAATATGGAATTTATTCTATATTACAAAAGGAAGGTATTAATGGAAAAGGTAGTTGCATTTGATTTAGATGGGACCTTGTTAGATAGTGCAGACGATCTTTTACTATCACTAAATACGCTACTAGATGAACTAAACATGAGTAAAGTTAATAAAAGTGATATCAACGACTTAGTTGGTAATGGTGCATTAGTTATGATTCAAAAGGCATTTAAATTAAATAATTTAAAATATAAAAATAATAATAATAATTTATTGATGAGATTTATAGAAATATACAAAACATGTTTTCTTAAAAATTCTAAGCTCTATGAACATGTAGCTTATGTTCTTAAAAAGCTACATAAAAATAACTTTAAGCTAATTATAGTATCAAACAAGACAGAGTTTTTTATCCATAAAATTCTAGACCATTTTGATATTAAAAAGTATTTTTCTGCAATATCAGGAGGAGATACTTTTGCTTTTAAGAAGCCTAATCCTAAGCATTTGACAGAAACAATTAAAAAAATAAATTTAATTAACTATCAATGTACCTTTGTTGGAGATAGTATAAACGATGCTATTTGTGCCAAGGAAAATGATTCAAAATTAATTCTTATGTCATATGGATATAGCCAAGAGAATATTCATGATATGAAAGCCGACCTAGTAACAGATGATTTAAGAGATATTCTAAAATTCTTGGGTGTTTAGTTCAAATAAAAAATAAGGTCTGCTTATTATAAGTATTTAATTTAGGCAATTTTATTTTTATCTATATTATTTACGTAAAAATGAATAATTTCTGATACCCGAGAAAGTTCTTTTTTTGATATACCAGGATAAATACCAACCCAAAAAGCGTTATTCATAACTAAATTAGCATTTTTAAGATCTCCAACTTTTTTGAATTTCTCAAAATGCATATAGGGTTGCTTAATAATGTTACCAGCAAATAGTAATCTAGTCTTAATGTTATTGTTTTCTAAATAATTAATCAATGAGTTCCTACTTATACAATTATTTTTAATCATTAATGGAAAACCAAACCAAGATGGATCAGAATATTTAGCAGCTGAAGGTAAAATAAAGATTTTACTTAAGGGTTCAAGTAGTTTAGATAAATAACTAAAATTTTCTTTTCTTTTTTTTACAAAGAAATCTAGCTTTTCAAGTTGAGCTAAACCAACTGCAGCTTGCATATCAGTGACTTTAAGGTTGTAGCCCAAAGAAGAATAAATATACTTATGATCATAACCGTAAGGTAATTTATCAAATTTCCATTGGAATCTTTTCTTACAAGTATTATCGCATCCTGTTTCGCACCAACAGTCTCTTCCCCAGTCTCTTATTGATTCCATAGCTCTTTTTACCCTAGATGAATTGGTAAAAATTGCTCCTCCTTCACCCATGGTGATATGATGTGCGGGATAAAATGATAATGTTCCAATATCTCCAAATGTTCCTACATGTTGATTTAAATATTTAGAACCTAATGCGTCACAGCAATCCTCTACTAAAAAAAGATTATATTTTTCACATATTTTTTTAATTTTTTCTAATGCAAAGGGGTTTCCAAGTGTGTGGGCTATCATAATCGCTCTGGTCTTGTGATTAATGGATTCCTCAATTTTTTTCTCATCTATATTATAAGTACTTAATTCGCAATCAACAAAAACAGGTATTAGTCCATTAACGAGAATAGGATTAATAGTTGTAGGAAAACCAACAGCACAAGTAATTACTTCTGAACCTCTTTTTATATAGTTATTTCCCATTAATGATTGACTACACAACGCAGACAAAGCAATAAGGTTTGCAGAAGAACCAGAATTACAGGTTAATAGATATTTGACACCAATAAATCTTTTTAACTTTCTTTCAAATTCATTATTAAATCTTCCAGCCGTAAGCCACATATCTAAGCCTGAATCAACTATATTGCATACCTCCTCATGATCAATTACTTTTCCCGTTACATTGATATTTTTAGATTTTTTAAGATTGTTTCCAAATTTCTTTACATATGTTTTGGTTAAATCAAGTATTTTTTCTCTTAATAATTCTTTTTCATTTAATTTATTATTTGGATTAGGCATATTTCTTCTCTTTTATTTTTGAGGGTATTTCAAACTTTATCAATTTTTTTCCTTTAGCAATATTAAAATAGGAACAAATATGATTTTCAGTATATGTTAAATTATTATTTTTTAGATTAGCCAAATACCATTTTACTGTGAAATGGATTAAATTTTTAAATGACGTTTTAGACTTCCATCCTAAATGCTTTTTTATTTTACATGCACTTAATGAAAGAAATTGATTTTCTTTATTATTAAGAGAAGAGTCAAATTCAAACTTTTCAAAATTTAGTTTTTTTAATACAACTTTAGTCAAAGCTAAAACATCGTATACCTTATTACTACTAGGCGCCAAATTAAAAGTATCAAAGTAATTACCTTTTTTTATTTTTAACAAAGCTTTTCCTAAAATTAAGTATCCTTCAATTACGTCAAGTATATAAAGCCAAGGTCTTGTATATGATGGATTACGAAGTTTTATAGGTTTCTTCATAATATATGAATTTATTATATCAGGTATAATTCTATTTTTAGCCCAGTCTCCTCCACCAATAACATTGCCAGCTCTAGCTGTTATAATTTTTAATCCTAATCTAGAATAACATTTTGAAATATGCTCAGTACAAACTTTTGAGGTGCTATAAGGATCTATGCCCTCTAAGATGTCACTTTCTTTATATTTATTTTTACCTTTAACTTGATAAACTTTATCAGTTGTTATTACTAAACAAGGAATATTAATATTTTCTATTCTAATTGACTCTAAAAGATTAGTTGTTCCCAAAATATTAGACTGAAATGTTTGTAATGGATGTTTATAACTTTTTATTACTAAAGGTTGGGCTGCAAGATGAAATATAAGATCAGGCTTTTCTTCATGTATAACTTTCCTTAAAAGTTTAAAATTTTCAACTTTTCCGTAATATTGATTTATATTTTCTTTTAGCCAAGGAGTGCTTATTACTGATTTTTTTTTTGGTCTTTTATCAGAATAACCTACAATATTTGCCCCTAATAGTTTTAGAGTTAACGTTAACCAAGTACCTTTAAAACCTGTATTACCAGTAATCAAAATTTTTTTATTTTTATATTCTCTCATAATTATTAAATTGCTTGTTTAAGAGAAATTATTTTTTTATTGGTTTTTACTTTCCATGGTGCTTTATCTTTCTCCCATAAATCGCATAAAATATTTTTTTCTCTTAATGTGTCCATTGGTTGCCAAAAGCCATCATGTTTATATGCCATTAATTGTGAGTCCATTACTAACCTATTAATAGGACCATTTTCCCATGGTTCGTCATAGGATTCTATATAATCAATTACTTTTTCAGAAAGCACAAAAAAACCTCCATTTATCCAACTACTTTCATTTTTGGGTTTTTCTATAAAATCATTTACTGTTCCATTATCTGAAAGATCAAGTGCACCAAATCTGGCTAAAGGTCTTACTGCTGTGAGAGTAGCAAGTTTTTTATTTTTTTTATGAAATTTATACAGCTTATCTAAATCTACATTGCTTAATCCATCTCCATACGTCATGAAAAAATGTTCATTGGGATTAAGAAATTTTCTAATTTTTTTAATTCTTCCTGCTGTTTGCGTATCAATACCTGTTTGAGCTAAAATTATTTTCCAGGGCTGGTTTTGTTTTTCTATAGTCTCTAATCTTCCATTTGAGTCAATAACTATTGTAGAGTTTTTTAATTGATAATCTCTAAAATAATTAATTATATCAGATCCTTTATACCCTAAACATATTATAAATTCAGAATATCCAAATTTCATATACCAATTCATAATATGTTCAATAATTGGTCGATTACCTATTTCCACCATTGGCTTTGGCTTTATACTAGTTTCTTCTGCGAGTCTGGAGCCAAAACCACCCGCTAACAAGACAACTTTCATTAATATCTCCTTCAAAATTAATATGCAATACACATGCCCTTTTTAATTAATTTTTTTTACTAAATATTTTTTTTAATGGTCGTTTTAAAAAGTATCATTCAATAACTTTAAAAGGAAAAAATATGTCGAGTATATCAAATATATCTGTAGGTGCTACATATGCTGGCAACATGGCTCACAAAGCTAGACATGAAATGAATGCCTCAATCATGAGACTTTCTTCTGGGTCTAGAACTGTAATGGGTGGTGATGCAGCAGGGC
>MDTD01199156.1_pt1 | contig 14103 bp, 11 predicted proteins | sample 811221 | NCBI WGS metagenome assembly MDTD01 (sample SAMN05326646, study PRJNA326480) | marine metagenome | isolation source: seawater | place: Pacific Ocean: South West | collected 2011
ACCAAGTTGAGTTTTTCACATTATCCCTCTAGAAGTTTTAATATCTTTCTTATTGCCAGTATAATATATATGAATTTCTGGTAATACAACTATGCAAGGTAATATAAAGCTAGCCACAAGAAAAAGTCCTCTAGCACTTCGTCAGGCAAACTTGGTAAAAAATAACTTACTTGGTAATAATATCTTCAGTAATGTAGAAATAGTCGCGATGAGCACCAGTGGCGATAATGTAGATCAAGAAACATTCAAGAAAAATGGTGGTAAAGGTTTGTTTCTCAAAGAGTTAGAAAATGCTCTCATCAGAGGTGAAGCTGATATTGCGGTCCACTCTATGAAAGATGTTCCTGCTAAATTAGACGAAAACTTTTTAATTACAAGTATTATGAAAAGAGAGGATCCTAGGGATGTTTTTATATCAAACTCACACAAAAGTATTGCACAAATCTCAAGCGGGACTATAGGCTCATCTAGTCCACGAAGGCAAGCCATGATTAAACATTTTGTTGGAAATATAGATGTCATAGAACTAAGAGGTAACATCAACACAAGACTTGAGAAACTTCAAGACTCCAAAATCGATGGGATTATTCTAGCCAAAGCGGGTCTACAGAGGATGGAGATGGGTAATTTAATAACTGAAGAACTTAACATAGATACGTTCGTCCCATCGCCTGGTCAGGGCGTGCTCTGTGTAGAGTGTTTGAATAAAAACAAAAAAATAATTCAGAAAATAAAAAAGCTTGTTCACAAGAACACTGAAATATGCGCAAGAGCTGAGAGAATATTTGCTGCAGAGTTAGATGGGGATTGTTTGTCGCCCATAGGAGCTTATGCAGAAGTAAAAGAGAATATAATTTCTATTACTGGTTTTGTAGCCTCACTAGATGGAACCAGGTACATCAAAAATAAAATAGAGGGTAAAAAAGAAGATTACATAAACCTATCGAGCAAGCTCTCCAAAATATTTCTTAAAATGGGATCAAGAGGTATGCTGAAATGTTAGACGTGATATTGGTATCCAACTACTCGATGAAAGAAGAGCTGCAAGATTCTCTTATGGCTCATGGATATAAGTTTCATGACCTCATGATACAAGATATACATCATATTGAGAGATATCCAATTGATGATGAATATACAACTATAATAATTCAAAGTGCAAATGCGATAAAAAAAATAGATGCAAGTAATAACCATATATACAACGCAAAATATATTTATGGTATTGGGCCAAACTGTAGATTATGGGTGAAGAGGAAGTTTAGCCTTGACTGCATTATTCCTGACGATAACTATTCGAGCGTTGGTCTCATAGATAAAATTAAAGATAATGATTATGATTTAGGAAATGTTTTATTACTAAAAGGCATTGGAGGCAAAGAGACAATCCAAAATTATCTTTTAAGCGAAAACTTGCCTCACAATATTTGTAACGTCTATGAGAGGATACTTAACGAAGACAATCTCAAAAGTGTAGTTTCCAAGGTTGATGATGGTGTAATAGTAATAGGCTTTAGTAAAAGTAGTATTGAACCGTTAATCAAAAGTCCTGGTGTAAACCTAGGTAAGATTCATATTATCGTGTTAGATAAATCGGATGAAGAAATAAACAATATTAAAAGATTTGCATCTTTTACTAAGTTAAGTGATATATACGACATTACGGACATAGTTGAGAAAATTAGGGGGATAGACACATGACAAGGGTTTACCTAATAGGAAACGGGTATGTATGCAACTACATAACTCAGATGGAGATTCCTAATATAGAATTTGTTGGTGTGTGCAGGTCAGAGAAAATGAATTGTAATATAAATTTAAAAATAGATATCTCTTGTGATGATAATCAACTTGTCGACCTAATAGAGAATAGTGCCATAGTGGTGTATCTTGCACCACCCCAACAGGATGGTAGCAATGATCTTGTTCTGAGGAATTTCTTAAAATGCATTAACAAGAAAAAGATAGATCAAATAATATACATAAGTACAAGTGGGGTTTACGGGGATAAGAATGATAGATTGGTTAATGAGAGTGAACCCATTAATCCCAAGACAGATAGAGCAAAACGTCGTGCAGATGCTGAAGAACAAATACGATTGTCTAATTTAAACTATACAATATTAAGAGTGCCGGGAATATATGGCAAAGACAGGTTGCCTCTAAAAAGAATAAAAGAAAGGCTTCCTCTAATAAAAAAAGAGATCTGCAAACATACAAACTTAATACATGCTAAGGACCTAGCTAAAATTATAACGGCATGTTTTTATAACAAGAAAACCTCTATGATGACGATTAATGTAAGTGATGGTCGTGCTATAAAGACAACAGACTATTATTTACACATATATGACTTCTTAGATAAGCCATACCCAGATTTTATTGACTATGAAACAGCAAACAAATCCTATGACAAAAAAAGGCTGTCTTTTATAAATGAATCTAGAATTTTAGATACATCGCTAATGGACACAATTTTTCCAGACATCATTGAATTTAAAGATGTCAGGCAGGGCATAAAGTATAGCCTGACCTAAAAGTTATTTTTTCTTTTTTCGTTTTACCCAAGATATTAGAGGTTTCCACTCCTCTCTATCTTGCGCAGTTTGTGATTCACCCATTTCAAAAATCCCAATTCCTTTTTTAGCTGCATTTATGTAATTTGTATTATCTCTAAATGCGGTGACATACCGAATACCTTTTTCTTTCACTAAATAATCATCCAGCTCCTCAAAAATATTAGTGTTCGCACGACACCTGTTAGCTACAAGACAAATATCAGTCCTATTTCTTATTACGCTCCCTAAGCTTCTTATGGAGTTTAAAAAATCTTTAGCTGCAGACATATCAATGGGTGATGGAAGCACAGGAACGATGATTTTTGCAGCTTTTTTGATGTACGTTTGTAATCTCGCGCCATATATAGCGGCGGGTACGTCAAATATGGTAACTTCATCTTCTTTTTTAGATACTTTTTGAGGAGGAAGTGAAGTCACTCCCTTTATTTTGGCTTTAGTTATAGGTCTAGAAGACAGCCATTTTGTAGATGAGCCCTGAGGATCCAGGTCGACTAGGGTGACCTTATAACCATTAGATGCAAAATAAGATGCTAAGTTAGTAGATATCGTAGTTTTCCCAGAGCCGCCTTTAGCGTTTATGACCATTATGCTAGACATATAGTTCTCTATTTTAATATAACAGACTATTAATATTAGTCTAGATTGTTTTTTTAGACTGAGATCATAACTGGAGCATGATCAGATGTTTTGGGTTGTTCCTCACACCAAGACTTATGTCTTGTCTCTCTATGTACAGTGTAATTAGTAAGTCTATCGTAAAGAGAAGAGCTAGCTAACAATAAATCTATGCGATAGCCTAAGTCGCGATGGAATGCGCCGGCTCTGTAATCCCACCAAGTATATGGAGAAGTGTCTTCCTCAATGCTGAAGCAGTCCCTGAGCCCAAGATTCATGATGTCTTGAAGAGCATTTCTCTCTGCGTCAGAACATAAAATATCAGATGAAGAAAAATCAAAAGAATCTGATTCATTGGGCACTATGTTAAAGTCACCAACAACTACCAAATCTGTATAAACCTTAAGTTGTTCTTTTATATATTTGTGTGCTTTTTTAAGCCAATTAAGTTTATGTTTGTATTTATCAGAACCAACAGATTGACCATTCACAACATAAAAATTTATTACTCTTACTCCATTGTATGTAGCGGCGATTGATCTCATTTCATTCTTTGTTACATAGACAGGGTTAATCGAGCTATCTGTAGCTTGAATTTTAGAGATAATAGATACGCCATTATATGTTTTTTGACAGGCTTGAATTGTCTGGTATCCAGCAGTTATAAATTCATCAATTGGGTATTTTTCATCAGAACACTTAAGCTCCTGCAAACACAGAACATCTGGCTTGTAATCACTAAGATATTTTAGAATATTTGGTAGACGCACATTAACAGAGTTTACATTCCAAGTAACAATCTTCATTAGACATCTACGTTATCAACCGCATTTGCAGATGAAACAATAAATTCTCTTCTTTTCTCAACATCATCACCCATCAGTGTATCGAAGATAGTATAATCATCGTCATCGATTTGCGATACTTGTAAAAGTGATCTAGTTGCAGGGTTCATGGTTGTTTCTGAGAGCTGAGATGGATTCATTTCTCCGAGACCTTTGTATCTTTGTAAAGAAATAGATTTTCTAGACGAAGCATATGCATGTTCACAAAATTGAAATAAATAATCAAAAGATAGTTCGGTTGTTTCAGTTTTGAGTATTAAGGGTTCGCTATAAGTATGAAGTTTAAGATTAATAAGACTATTATAAGTTTTTGAAGAAAAGAACTTCTTATTGATTGGAGAGACAGTCAAATCTAAAACTCCGTTGATTTTCTTTTCTACTCTTATTTCATAAGAGTTATCGTCGAGATTATTTAAAATAAGGGTATATGTTATATTAATGGGTGAAAGTGCAGTTACTATTCGCTGTAGATCTTTGATATATGATGCAATATGTCGAGTATCATCAGATAGACTTTTGTTAATTGGTGGTAGGTATGACATAGCTTTCAAAATATATTTATCTTTAGATTTACTTACATTTTTAAGGATGTAGTCTATAGTTTTAAAGTTAATCAACAGCTCCTCAGATTCATTTTGAGGAATTAGTTTCTTTGAAGAATATAATTTGTTATTGTCGAAAAATGAATTTGTAAGAAATTTATTAAGTTCAAAATCATTAGCTATATATTTCTCTAACTTACCTTTTTTGATTTTATACAATGGTGGTTGAGCAATATATATTCTTCCTTGATCAAACAAAGGTTTCATTTTACGAGCCAAGAGTGTTAATAAAAGTGTTCTGATGTGAGCACCATCTACGTCTGCATCAGTCATGATAATGATTTTTCCATATCTAAGTTTTTCAATATTAAAATCATCAGACTCATGATTAAATCCACACCCCAAGGCAGATATTAGAGAACCAACTTCTGAGGAAGATAATAATTTATAATCTTGTGATTTCTCAGTGTTAAGAATCTTACCTTTTAATGGGAGAATAGCTTGTGTTTTTCTATCTCTTGCTTGCTTGGCAGAGCCACCAGCTGAATCACCCTCAACAATAAACAGTTCACACAGTTCTCTATCTTTTTCCTGACAATCAGCAAGTTTCCCTGGTAGGTTAGCTATCCCCAAAGGGTCTTTTCGTCTTATAAGGTCTTTAGCTTTTCTAGCTTCTTCGCGTGCCATTGCAGCTTGCTGAATCTTACCAATGATTAATTTAGCATCCTTAGGTGATTCCTCTAGAAATTCAGACAATTTGGTAGTAAGAGTTGATTCTGTAAGACTTTTGATTTCAGATGAAACAAGTTTGTCTTTTGTTTGGGAAGAGAATTTAGGATCAGACATTTTTACAGAAATAATAGCCACTAAGCCTTCACGACAATCATCGCCTGTAATTTCATATTTTTGTTTTCCACTATTTTTAACAGAGTAATTATTAATAGTCCTGGTTAAGGCAGATCTAAAACCACTAAGGTGTGTACCACCATCCTTTTGATAGATGTTATTTGTGTAGCACATTATTTGCTCTGAATATGAGCTTGTCCATTTCATAGATATCTCTATAGAATTGTTACCTTTGATTATTGGTGGTAAGTAAATAAGGTCATTGTGTATATCTTTCTTACTCTGGAGGATTTCACCAATATATTCTTTTAAACCACCCTCGTAATAATATTTTGTTCTTTTATTAGTAATATCATTTATGAAGTGAACCGTGATTCCTGAATTAAGAAACGCTAATTCCTTTAACCTTCTCTTTATGACATCCTCTTTATAGTTAAGATCTTTAAAGTATTTCTTGCTGGGAAGAAACTGTATAACAGATCCTGACTTTTCAGAAGTACCACATTTTTTTAATGGTTTTATTGGAATACTGTCTGAATAGTCTTGTTGGTACTTATGACCCTCTTTGTGAATTGTTAGTGAGAGCCTTTCAGATAATGCATTTACTACAGAAACACCAACCCCATGGAGGCCGCCTGACACTTTATATGAATCATCATCAAATTTACCACCGGCATGAAGTGTTGTCATGATAACTTCAGCTGCAGACTTGTTCTCAGTCTTGTGAATATCAACTGGTATTCCACGACCATCATCACTAACAGTAACAGAACCATCCTCATTGAGGGTAACTTCAATGTTTTTGCAATATCCTGCTAATGCCTCGTCAACAGCGTTGTCAACTACTTCATAGATCATTTGATGTAGCCCGCTTCCATCGTCCGTATCGCCAATGTACATCCCAGGCCTCTTCTGGACTGCCTCTAGACCTTTTAATACTTTGATGCTATCTGATGTATATGCCTTCTTACTCAATTATTCTCTCCAACAACAATCACCTCAAACCCTTTATTGTCTCTACTAATATTTTCTAGTATATCTCTATAGATATTAGGTGCAGTAAGCACTATATTTCCTTTTGAATGAACAAGTAATTTTACCACAGTAGCGAGGTTTTTATTATCAATTCCAAAAAATAGGTCATCAATCAGAAGTATTGGTTTAAAACCATGTTTCACGTGAAAAACATTCATTTTTGCAAGATTGATAATTAGACAGGCTAGTACTAGTGTTGACATTGAGCCTGACTCTTTGACAGGTTTATTCAGGGATGTAACTGTAAAATCGCTTCTGTGAGTTCCTCCAGATGTATAACCTATGGCTTTGTCTTTATTTTGATTTTGGTGAAGATATTCACTGTAATTTTTACCATCCCAACCAATTGAATATTGAAGTTTAAGTGATGATATATCTTTATAAATTTCTGGTATTGTTATTTTCAAATCATCTATTATTTTAGAAAACTCGCTATTAAGACTCTCAAAATATGATGATCTAAGAGAACTAAGAATGTTATTGTACTCAATCAGTTGACTATCCCATATTCCCTGGTCATATTTATTAGATTTCAACAAGAAATTTCGTTGTTTAAGAGTCTTTTCATAATCTAGATAATATTTCCTAGATTCTGGTTCCACGTGAAACATTCCTGAATCCATGAAATCTCTTCTGTAGGCTGCGTCATTTAAAAGAATATTATTGAAGCCAAAAACTAGAGAATAACAAGGAAATATTGAAGATATGGTTTGTTTATTAGTTTTTTTATTATTATATAATATTTTAGCTGCTTTTAATGACTTTTGGATGAATATGTTGTTATTTATCGAATTATTAGAGAAGTTAATGGAGATTTTGAAGTGATCAGAGGATTTATTGATAAGTTCAGAGTTGGGGACATTCTTAAAAGATTTTAGGTTTGATGAAAGATACATGGCCTCGAGTAATGTTGTTTTGCCAGCATTATTTTCACCGCAGATAACAGTTATACCTTTAGAGAACGAGATGTTAAATAATGCGATAGATCTAAAATTTTGAATAGATAGAGATTCTATTCTCACTTTTAGACACGCATTGGCATGATTACGAAAATACTGTTTGGGTCATCGTTGCCCTTTAATAAACAACCTGAATTCTGATCATTTATGCAAATGTGTATAGAATCACCATCAATAACTTCTATAACATCCTGAAGATATGAAATGTTAAATCCAATGGATATATCATCACCATCATAGCTGACATCTATTTGGTCCTCACCAATCTCACTATCGGTGTTACTTGAAATTAAGTGCATCGTGTTTTTTTGAGGAGTTAGTTTCACCCCTTTGTATTGCTGGTTTACAACTTTCGATATTATGTTTAACGAAGTTTTAAATGTTTTCTTATCTACTTTGATTTCAGCTGATGTGGACTCAGGGATAACTTTATTGAAGTTCGGATAATTGCCCTCAATAAGTTTAGATATGATGCGAAAGTCATTTATATCAATAACGAAATTCTGATTATTGTAGCTATATGTTATTAAATTATCATTATTGTTGTTAAAATACGTTAATATTCTATTAATCTCAAGAACTGCTTTTCTAGGTAATATTATAGATAAGTCATCATTACATTTAATATTAGAAACGTATTTAGCCAATCGGTGGCCATCTGTACAAACGGAAACTATTTTTCCATCTTGTGCACACATATGTAAACCATTAAGGAAATGTCTAGCATCTTGATAAGCCATAGCAAAAGATGTTTTGTGTATTATTTTCGTCAAATCTTTATTATCTACAGATGTCATGCTATCTGTGTCTATTGGGTCCATAAATGGAAAGTCACTCGCTGGAAGAGTTGGTAAAGAGATCTTACTTTTTCCGGCTATTATATCAATCTTAGACTCAAGAATTGTAAATGTGACTTTTTCATGGTCAGTAAGAGCATTTAAAATCTCTAAAAGTTTACGTGCTGGTAAAGTAAACTCACAATTGCCTTCAGATTCACAACTTATCGAAGATGAGACTTCTATCTCAAGATCTGACGAAGTTATATCTGACGTATTGTCGTTTACCTTAAAAGCTAAATTGCCAAGAATCATTAATGTCTGCTTAGCTTCTGCTGTCGGTACTATGTTCTTTATTTTGTCTGTTAGATTCTTAGTATTAAATATTATTTTCATTTATACATTATATGTTATTTTTATGCATTCTCTCTTATTATTTTCTAAGCATAAACAGTTAGATGCAGTGTCACAGCATTATGCCTTTACTCTTTATTTGCTGTGATTAGTCTGTGGATAAATTTAGAGAATATTTTTATTAACAGGTTTTACCCATTATTTAAACTATGCACGATGTGAATATAGTCCTGTTCTATTTGAGCATCTTCTTTTCTGAGCTTATTTATTTTCTTGTTTGCGTGTAGCACTGTCGTATGGTCGCGACCACCAAAACCATCACCAATTGAAGGTAAACTATTATTAGTTAAATCTTTACACAGTGCCATAGCCATATGCCTTGGCAAAGTGTTCTTCTTATCTCTTTTTGTTGATAATATATCGCTAACTCTAACCTTGTAGTAATGCGCTGTTACTTTCTGTATTTGCTCTATAGTAATCATTCTTTGGTTTAGTGAAATAAGATCCGCTAACGTTTCCTTAGTGAACTCCAAAGTAATATCACATTTTCTAAACTTCGCAGTGGCTATAACTCTACGTAGATTCCCTTCTAACTCACGAACATTTGAATTAATATTTCTCGCTAAGAAAAATGCCACTTCACTTTCTATTGGTAAACCTAGTAGTTCAGATTTTGATTGTAGTATGGCAACTCTAGTCTCTAGATCTGGCGGATCTATTGAAACATTAAGGCCCCATACTAACCTAGACTTAATCCTGTCTTCCAGGCCGTTTATTTCCTTAGGATACTTATCGCATGTAAGCACAACTTGTTTTTTGTATTCAAAAAGCGCATTGAATGTATGAAAGAACTCCTCCTGCGACCTCTCTTTTCCCGCAAAAAACTGTATGTCGTCTAACAACAATACATCAAGGCTTCTATAAAATTTCTTAAATTCTTCTATTTGATTGTTTCTGAGTGCTGTTACCATATTCTGGACAAATTTTTCTGAATGCAGATAAACAACTTTCTTATTAGCCCTACTCAGTTCATTTCCAATAGAGTGGAGTAAATGCGTTTTCCCCAATCCTACTCCACCATAAATGTACAAAGGATTAAAGGCACCAGGCTCATTCACAACGGACGCACACGCAGCTTTTGCCAGTTGGTTGGACTTTCCCTCCACAAACGTCTCAAAGGACATGTCAGAACTTAAGTTAGATTTGTAGTTTGAGGGCGTTGTTCTCACACGCTCTTTTTCTTTAACAGCTGAGTTTACATCAAGGCTTATAAGTAACCCATCAGCAATATTAGCTAGAGCTTTAGTTATTGCTTCTAGAAAATTCTTCTCTACCTCGTCCTTCATGAATTTATTAGGCGCTAGAAGCTTCAGGCCATTGCCGTCTTTCTTAACTTTTAGTGGAGCAATCCACATACGCATGTCTTTTTCAGTTATGCTTGTGGACAGTTCATTAAGGCATCTTAGCCAAATATTATTTTCTGTGGTCATAGTCGGAAGTCTAATATCTCATGAAAAAATATGAATTAATATATTGACATAAAGTAATAATCAAATCAGTATACTGACCTATGAAAAGAACATTTCAACCCAGCAATATTAAGAGAAAAAGGACGCACGGCTTTAGAGCAAGAATGAAGACGGCTGCTGGTCGCGCAGTACTCTCGGCTCGAAGGTCAAAAGGAAGAGCGGTCCTCTGCCCATAGTTGTACACTTTTAAAAAAGACGTCATTACAATTTCAAAAAATACTATCGAGTATTTCTCTAATAGAGATGATTTAAAAACAAACCATTTAAAGATTCGCTACAATCAGAGCAAAGATCATCGTCTAGGCATTATTATTCCAAAGAAAATAATACCCTTATCTGTCTCAAGAAATGCTCTACGGAGAAAAATTAGGGGGCTTTTTAGAGACAAAAACAGTCCTGATTATTCTTATGAGGTCTTACTTACTATAACAATGAAAATTCAGGCTGAAAAAAAAACTATAAATGATATTCTTATGCGTGAATGGACATCTTTACTAAACCAATTGCCTTAATCTTTATTGGGTTCATAAAATTATACCAAATATTTGTGTCTCCGTTGCTCGGGTCATCCTGTAGACATCAACCAACATGCTCCCAGTACTGTATTGAGTCCATTGCTACACATGGATTATTTAGGGGACTAATGTATAGCATTAAAAGGGTTGTTAGGTGTAGGCCTGGCGGAACATCTGGCTTTGACCCTGTCCCAATGAGGAAAAAATGAACAGATTGTTTTTGTACAGCGGATTCCTGTTTATATTAATCTTAATATTCGATGCATATGACAGAGATTACAGCAAGCCTCAAATAGAAAATTCTATATCTGATAACAGCCAGAGCTTTAATCAGAATGCTAAGGAACCTCCAAAGGGCGCTTTTCAAAATAAAATATCTGTAGAAGATGAGAAGATTAGACAAGAGGACATTAGGTCAATCGAACATCAAAAATTGTTAATTAGCTACAACACAAAGTCTGGCGATTTATTGTTCTCAAAATTAAAAGACTATCCTCTCAACATTGGTTCGGAGGAGAATGTCGTTATACTTGATCATGAAAACAAAAGATACACCGCAGCATCCAAGATACAAATAAAAGACCAAAGCATAGTAGCTACCTATAATCCAACCGAAGGTTCCACTGATAGCATAAGTCTATTATCAACCAACATTCCAGAAATATTACTTGAAAAAGAAATCAAGCTTGTGAAAGATAGCCATCAAATTATTGTTTCAAATAGCATCACAAATAACGGAAAAGATGACATATATGTTCGGAATTATGAGACTATTTCAAGAGACGGAAACAATACAGCAAGTTTAATGCTTCCCACTTATACGGGGAGCGCATACTACGATAGTGATGATAAATTCTCTAAAATATCTTTTGATGACATGCTGGAGAGCGAACAGACGATAAATGCTCAAGACAGCTGGATAAGTATGATCGAGCATTACTTTTTCTCCGCATGGCTTCCAACAACATCAACAACAAAAACAATTTATACAAATCATGAGAACGGCATATTCACAATAGGAAGTACAACACCTTACCAAATTATAAGACCAGGGCAAAAGCTTGATTTTAAATCAGTTATGTTTGTTGGGCCCAAACTACAATCAGAAATATCAAGCTTAGCAAATGGCTTGGATTTAACAGTAGACTATGGAGTCCTAACATTCCTCTCAGCCCCTCTTTTTTGGATTCTAGATTTAATCCATGCTGTTTTTGGTAATTGGGGAGTCTCTATTATTATTCTAACAATCTTAATTAAAGCATTATTCTTTAAATTATCTGAGACAAGCTACAGGTCTATGGCCCAGATGAAAAAACTTAATCCCAGAATGCAAGCGCTTAAAGAGAGATATGCAGAGGATAAGAAAAAATTCAGTGAGGCATTGATGAGGATGTATAAGGAGGAAAGAGTGAACCCGCTGGGTGGATGCCTTCCTATACTTATACAAATACCAGTTTTTATAGCGCTCTATTGGGTACTTGTGGAAAGTGTAGAGATGAGACAGGCGCCTTTTGCGGGATGGATTAACGACTTAGCCTCAGCTGACCCTTATTTTATACTTCCAATAGCTATGGGTATTTCAATGTACATTCAACAAAAATTAAACCCTGCACCTACAGACGCCACCCAACAAAAAATATTTTTGTTCTTACCATTTATCTTCACAGCACTATTTGCAACATTCCCGTCCGGCCTTGTTCTATATTGGCTGACAAATAACATACTTTCTATCGCACAACAGTATGTAATTAATAAGAGAATAGTTGGCTAAAAATGAGTACTAATGCAATATGTGCTATTGCAACAGCAAAAGGTAGTTCAGCACTAGGAATTATTAGAGTTAGTGGTGCCGGTCTTGAATCTATGCTCGAGCATCTTTTTACAAAAAAACTCTATGATAGGAAAGCAACTTTAACCGATATTAAGAAAGACGATATACTGTTTGATAACTGTATAGTTATTTTATATTCTGCGCCTAAGTCGTATACAGGAGAAGATGTGATAGAGATTATCACTCATGGCAACCCTGTAATAATGAACTCTATTATAGATTTACTATGTAGTTCTGGGGTATCACATGCGGCACCAGGTGAATTTACAGAAAGAGCTTTTCTAAATAGCAAAATTACACTTGAGAAAGCAGAAGCTACTGCAGATTTGATCGCAGCCTCAGACATCCAGGCGGTAAGAGCTGCACAAAACTCACTCACAGGAAAATTTTTTATTGATATAAGCGAAATATCATCATCTATTGTCGCTCTGAGGGCAGAGCTTGAAAGCATAATTAATTTCCCTGAGGACGAGGATGCGCCTAATCTGAATAACCAAAGAATTAGGGATCAAATTAATAATATTAATAATAGGCTTGATAGAGTCATTATTAACTCTAAAGAAGGTAGAAAATTGAATAACAAAAGAGTTTATGCCTTTATAGGTAGGCCTAATTCTGGAAAATCATCAATTATAAATTGCTTACTTAATGAAGATGCATCTATTGTAACAAGCAATGAGGGTACAACTCGAGACTCTATCGAGTATGAATTAAATATAAACAATAAAATCGTAAGTGTAATTGATACAGCAGGGATAAGATTTACTCAAGATGAGGCGGAGATAGAGGGAATTGAGAGATCTTTAAAAATGATCCAAATGGCTCATAAAATATTTTACGTAGTTGACTATTCAAAAGGACTAAATAATGACGATCACAATATTTTAAAAAGTAACAATATTAATAATTACGATATTGTATTTAATAAAATTGACCTTGATGGTATTAGTGCAAAAGTTGTAAAAAAATCTCCCACTGAGATATATATATCTGCTATCAAACACGAGGGCTTAGACTTAATTAAGTCTAGGATTGAGGAGGACTTTGTTAGAGTTGATATGTCTCAAGATATTTATCTAGCTAGATCTAGGCATATCAATCATTTAGTTGATGCGCAAGAGAATGCTCGCCGTTGCTTTGACCACCTTTCCATGCAAAGGTATGACATTTTAGCAGAGGACATGAGGCTAGCTCATCTAGCTTTATCTTCTATTTTAGGGCAAAATCCAACAGATGAATTGTTAGAGGAAATATTTACCAGTTTTTGTATAGGCAAATGAATAATTTTGATGTAATTGTAGTTGGTGGCGGTCATGCAGGGTGTGAAGCAGCTCATGCTAGTGCACGCCTCGGCTCAAACACACTTCTCATAACCATGAAGCTAGACGGCATTGGACAGATGAGTTGTAATCCAGCAATAGGGGGAATAGGTAAATCCCACCTTGCGCGAGAAGTAGACGCGCTTGACGGGTTGATGTGTAAAGCTGCTGATAACGCCTCACTTCAGTCAAGAGTTCTTAATGCTAGTAAAGGTGCAGCTGTTAGAGCAACTAGAATCCAAACCTGCAGAGATGAATACAAAAAATATATTCAAAGAGAAATAATTAGCCATAAAAATATCACAGTTCTGCAATCCACAGTTAAATCCATTTGTTTTTCTAAACATAGGGCTAATGG
>MDTD01153420.1_pt1 | contig 14102 bp, 8 predicted proteins | sample 811221 | NCBI WGS metagenome assembly MDTD01 (sample SAMN05326646, study PRJNA326480) | marine metagenome | isolation source: seawater | place: Pacific Ocean: South West | collected 2011
TCACGGATCTTGCGCAGCCAGGCGTCGAGTTCCTCCTGATATTTCTGCTCCCGGATGTACCCCGCAACTTGGTTTCGGCGTACTTGCGATGAAAAGTCCTTATCGCGCCGGTCCTTCACTTCGAGAACATGCCAGCCGAACTCACTTCTGAACGGTTCGCTAACAGATCCCTTTGCCGTCGCCGCCATCGTGGCCTCAAATTCCGGGACCATCTGGCCCGGGTTAGTCCAGCCCAGCTCTCCGCCCTCGGCTGCGGAACCAATGTCGTCCGAGTACTGGCGTGCCAGATCACCGAATGCCTCGCCCGCTGCAATTCGATATTTAAGGTCCCCAGCGAGGGCTTCAGCCGCCTCTTCGCTCAGCACCTCAGTCGGCTTGATCAGGATATGCCTAACGTCTGTTTGTCTAACGAGTCGCTCGCCCCCTACAGCATCGGCGAGGAACACCAGATGGAAGCCCGATGAAGAGCGTACTTTGGTGACGTCTCCAACACTGAGCGATGGAACGACATCTGCAAACATGCTGGGGATGTCGCTCAGTTTGCGCCAGCCCAAGTCACCACCAGAAAAAGTATAGGGGCCGGGTGCTGATACGGCTTCCTCAAACGGGGTACCGCCCTGAATGGCGTCCAGCACGGCATCGACGAACTTTTCTTTCGCCGCCACCGTGGTGGCGTCCTCGCTGCGCCCTGATGAGAGCAGTGCCTGCACAACGCGGTACTCCGGCTGCGTCATCGCCTCACCCTCCTCAGTCGCGAGGAAGTTATCGATTTCCTGCTCCGATATATTGATATTGCGCATGACGTTGCCTTGCTGCACGCGCTGGATCGCCAAATCATCCCGGAGCCCTTCCCGCGCCGCGGCGTAGCTTTGCCCCGATTGCTCGAGGGCCAAACGGAACTGCTCAAGGGTCAAGCCATTTTGCTGCGCGAGCCGCGTCATGGATTCATCAAGCTGTTGATCCGGGATGCGGACTCCGTACAGGTTGGCCAGTTGCAGCTGGATGCTGTCGAGGATCAATCGATCCAGAGTTTCACGGATGAGAATGTCGTCTTCAGGAACCTCAACGCCTCGGGATTCCATTGTCGCGCGCACACCTTGCACCCTTTCTTGCAGTTCACTCGCAAGAATGATGTCGTCATCCACAATCGCCACGACCTGATCTAGCATCTCGACTTGTGCTGATGTAAAGAAGGGCAGCATCAATAGAGCGAAGAGCCCCATCAGGGGCTGTGCCCGAAGCGCCGCTTTAAGAGTGTCAGTCCGAGGTGTGCTCATCAGGAACCGCGAAGTTTTACCGTGGGAATGTGATTGTGAAGTAAAACCGGCCTCGTTAACATAGGACTTGCTTTCTGTGATCGTGCTCTGCGGGCCCGGAACTTAACCGAAAGTTGTGTAATTGGGCGGGAATTTCCCAAAAAATGCTGTCGCCAAGAGACGGGAAGGCCTAGGTTGCTGATAATTGCCAAGAATATTGGCATGGCTTAGCACGTCATCATTTATGACGCCGAAGAAACCGTAAGTCGGACCCAGCATATTAACCACAGGGCAGGGCATGGAGCCCGAGAGAACAAAAGGAATTGCCGCTAATGTTTAGATCAACTCTGCCTCGCGTCGCACTGATGGCTCTTGCCATTGCGTTGCCGTGCTCTGCGATTGCGAACGCGATAGAGGACCGCAACGAGCGCCCAGCCTTGGCCGATTTGACTTCGCAGCGCAAAGCCTTTCTGGCCTCGCGAAGCGTCGCTGAACGGAAAGTCCCGGTTTCAGTAGCCCAGCAATGGCAGGAAGATCCTGAAACCTTTAATGCTCTGCGCACACTATTTGGCCGGCATTCGACTTCGTCACAAATAGCGCCCGAGGAGCGAGCGCTTTACCGTGTCGACGCAGTAAGTGCCGCCGCCATTGAAACGGCTTTGGGGACGCTGGGCGTCACACCAAAATTTGTCTCACAGCGCCGCCCCTACGCGACGGTTGAGCTGACGGTGGCGCAAATTCAAGTGCTGGCTGAGAGTGAAGACGTAACACGGATCAGCGCAGTCATTGGCCCGAGAGCCAAGGGCAATGCCTCGCTGGCACACGATATTAGTGCGCTCTCTACCGGAAATGCCTCGGGAGGGGGCGACCTATCCGGTAGCGGCGTTGTGATCGGTTTAATCAGTTTGCCATTCAGCGCGAGTCTGCTCTCAGAGCTTGAAACGGCTACCGCGGTTCCCACAGAGGCCAGCGGCAACCTCACTATCCTTGGCGATGCCAAAGTAACCTGCGATCCTGGTGCAGACCCCGGCCCAGATCCCTGTGCAGGCTTGACCGCTGATGCGCTCAATATGTTGCAGGTGATTTATCAGATTGCACCTGGCGCTCAGGTGGTGATGGGGTCGCCAGGCATCACCAGTGAGCCGGGTGAGATGGCGACGCTGGTCGATGCAATGGTGGCCGGTGATGTCGGCAACAGTGTGCCCGCCGCAAACATTATTCTTGATGACTTGTACTACCCCAGTCAGAACCCCTTCGAAGTCGACGAAATCTCTGAGGCCATAACTGATGCGCGAGCTAATGGCGTCCTTTATCTGACTGCGGCCGGCGATGGCGGGCATTACGCGGAGACTGACTCCACCTCCAGCGTGTACGTTGCTGATGTGGAGAGTGTGTCTGCCGACGGCACTGCTGCGCAGGAACTGGACTCTTTTCTTGAAGCGCAGGACACGATCCATAACTTTGCTGGTGATGCGTTAATAACGGTGAGTGAGTCGCTAGCAGATGTTTGCTTGTTCTCTGATCAGAATCCTGACTTCTCTACCTCTGCGCTTACCGCATGGATCTATAATGAGAGCGATTCATTCGTTGGATCCATCGACGGACTTGGCTGCCTCTCACAAGATGATCCGGAGAGTGCACTGCCGTTAGCGGCAGGGAGCTCCGTCATCGTGCTGGTCAACACGGTGGGCGGGAGTAGCCGTGTCATGCTCACATCTGAGCGTGCTGCCGTGCCTGCTGATTTGGTATTCACGGCGCCAACGATGAGTAAAACGACCGCTGGCAATATTCTCGGCCACGCTTACGCCCCTGGCGCACTGACCATCGCAGCCGCTGATCTCTGTGTTGATGAAGGAAATAATGATGCGGTTCAGAATTATAGTGATGACTCGGTTTGCCCGACCATAAGCATCGCGCCCTATTCAGCTGATGGAGAGGCGGCGGATGTGCCTCGTTTCTATTGGCAGATGGACAGTGAATCTAATTGGCAACAAATTGACGGAGGCTTGGCTGTTGCTAAGCCCTCGGTAACCGCCTTGGGTAAAGAGAGCGTTCAGTTGTGGGATGGCAACGCGCTGGCATCTGGAGATTTTATTGGCACCTCGGCCTCTGTGGCAGCAGCGTCTGGCATTGCGGCGCTGTATTGGGAATATCGAGGCGCCTCAGAAACAGATGTCAATGTTCTTTCTGTTGAGGTGGCCACTGCACTTCAAGAGTCTGTGACTGGTGCCGGTGCGGATATCTTATTCGGGAGCGGCGTATTGAATGCTTCCGCCGCAGTAGCCCCGCTAAGCTCTGGGAACGATGCTGCGGATAAAACGCTGTTCGATGAGCCGCTGCCGGTTCAAAACTTGAGTATGATGAGCGTACCGGGCGGAGTAGAGCTCGATTTTGACAAAGCGCTCGACGACGTCGCAGACCCAGCAGTGTTTGAATACTCTGCTGTATGTGGCGAAAGCCCTGCAGACGATACTCTCCTCAATAAGACACTCTACGCAAGCGATGCAGATGGTGGCGTTGTCAACGATACAAAGGTGCCGCTTTTTATAGCCTCTGCAGAAGAGGTTTTCTGCAGCGTTACACCAAGGCGAGACAGTACAGCCAACGTTTACTTACCCAGTTCACTTAGCGCGTCCGCTGAATCTGGCGGTGTTGCGCCCGTAACGGTGTCCATGACGGCAAAGGCTGCTGGTGCTGTTATGTCATTCAGTGCCTCGGATCTGGAGGCCACGGAGACGGTGACTTACAGCGCGACCTGCACCGCTGATGATGAAGCGATTTCTGGTTGGGACCCCAAAACAGATGTTGTATCGGAGACCGACTATGCCCTTCAGCAACCAGAAGGTACCGAGGTCACCTGTCGCGTTACGGTCAATGTCCTGAATGGTGGGGGTGACATAACCTCGTCGACAGAAACTACTGCCTCAGCAACAGCTGGGGCGGTGGCAGCTGCGACGGCGTCGTTTTCTGCTGATAGCGGCGGTATCAGGGTGCTCTGGACCCCGGATCCCAACCTTGCGAGCGCGAACATGGCTTCAGGTACGGTGAGATGCGTTAACGCTGAAACGGGTGCGGAGGTGGTCAATCAAGCACTCAGCGGCGCTTCAACGTTTGTTGAGGCAGAGGCGGGGGGGGCGCTGAGCTGCTCCGTCACCACCGTGATTTCGATTAATGGTGTAGGTCAGACACCGACAACGACATCGAGTGCCACGGTCATACCTGAGGAAGAGCTGGCCTCGGGCTTGCCGATTTGGCTTCTATATCAGGCCACTCAGGGCTCAGGAGCAGAGGAAGATCCTGCGCCCTGATTGACTGCTTTACTGCCGGGCCTTGAAGCCCCGGATCATGTCACTCAGCAGCTCGTCGACACGTCCGCCAAAGCCGCCCATCCCCTTCAGCATCACTTGTAATTGGAAGGAATTCTCGCGGGGAAGGTTCGGGTCAGTGAAGTCAGGGATGTCCCCTACCAGCGTGTCGATGTAACGCATGTAAAGCAATCGCACCCGCCAGCAACAGTCGTCGTACTCAAAGCCCACCATGCTTTCCACTACTTCCGAGGCTTCGAGCGAGTACTCATAGGCCCCAAAGAGACTCCAGGTGTCGTTAACCGGATAGTAAGCCGATACGGTTGCCTGTTCGGTCACCGGTCTGTCGATTAACGACGGGGGTGGCTCGCGAAGCGTATAACCCAAATTGAAAATGGCGCCGTTACCCGGTTGATAATTAGCCTGCGCGTAAGCGGCGTCAAAAGTGTTCTCGTTGGGGTCATAGAGCAGGCTTGATCTAAGCCGCCATTGAGATGAGGGGTACCAAGTGGCCTCAGCGGCAATCGCCGACACCGTCTCATCGAGATCGGGGTCAAACCGATTTAATCTCACCTCGCGATCCCGAAAATAAAAGATCTGTCCAAGGCTGGCCTCTAACTTGGTTTCGCCCGTCTCGTTTTCGATGAAGCGTGTCGTCACGCCCAGTGACAGTTGGTTGGCGTCGTCGATTCGGTCGTTACCTGAGAACCGGGTGTCGCGATACAGCTGGTTGTAAGTGAATGTCAGCTCAGCGCTGTCAAAATCAGGATGCCGTGTTTGGTCCTCAAACTGCGAATACAAAAAGTAAGCCCGCGGCTCCAAAGTTTGCGTCATCCCCATGCCACCTAGCTGGGTCTGGCGATCGAAAATCAAGCCCCCGTCCACACTGGCCATGATCGAGCCCGCGCTGGGAGAGGTGTCGTCTAGCAGCGGAAAATCGTCGAGCTCGTAAGAGACGGAGCGATACTTCAGCGTTGAAGTTAAAAAGCCCGCTTGCCATCGCTTGGGCAAGGTGAGGCCTGCCTCTGTATATAACCGTTGCCCGGTTACGCGCGCGGCATCGGTATCAAAGTGAGAGAGCTGGGCCAAAAACAGGGGTTCAACACCAAGCCAGCTCGCCTGACCGCGCCACCGCGCCGTCATCTGCGGCAGCTTCTTGTAATCGTTGCGTATATCCTGGGCCAGAGACTGGAATTGCTCGACATCCAACCGCATCTGCCAGCTCTCACCGAGCCATTCCACTCTGCCCAGCTGCTGCAAAGCTGTTTGGCGTTGAGCGCTGAGGCGGTGATTTTCGAGATCGCGCACGTATTCCGCATCACTCACCCGTGTGTATTTGACGGTCGTGCGCCATGCATCGCCGTGTTGGCCAGCATGCTGCGCAGCCAGGAGCCAGCGCTGACCGTCTGTTTGCGTTTCGCCTTCATATTTTTCGTCGTTACTGATCCAACCGCCGGTCAGTTCCCAATACCCCGTGGTTTCGTCCAGCCAGCGACCTTTCGCTTGGTGGAGCAGACCCCGTTCCTGTATGTATCGTGGCTGATACAGCGCGTCGTAATGGGGTGCCAGGTTGAAGTAGATGGGTTGTGTGATATCCGCGCCACCACGACTATCGCTACCGATGTCCGGAAAAAGCAGGCCGCTCTTTCTTCGCGAGTCCACCGGGAAGCGAATCCAAGGCAAATAGAAAATGGGGACATCCGCTACCCTGAGGGTTGCCCCCCAAGCCTGACCGTCCCCGCTGTTCGGATCGATATCCAGCCTATCTGCCTCGAGAATCCATGTGGGGTCGTGGGGCGCGCAATAGGTCATAGCGCCGTCATTCACCTCAATCTCACCGCTGGCGTCGCGGGAAAGCGTTGCGGCGGTGCCCGAGAGCTGTCGGTTATGGAGCAGGTATTGCGCTGCGTTAACCTCAGCCACTTCCGAGACACTGTCGTAGATGACAGAGTCACCTGTGATGACCACGCCCGGCTCGCGGAAGGTTACATCGCCCGAGGCCACCGCTCGCTCGCCGGCGCGATCGATGGTGACTTGGTTGGCACTGACGCGTCGGTATCCCTGTTGCACGCGGACATTACCAACGAACGTTAACTCGGTCTCTGTGACCTCGCTGTCGTCAGCGTTGACCTCCAGATCAGAATCAGTAGGCGGGATGCTGGTGTCGATATTGGCCAATGGATCGATGAATTGTCCGTCACACTGCCGACATCGTTTGTCGACAGACATGACAGGTACCGAGATCAGCGGTTGCCAATCCAGTAACGGTAGAACGGTTCGCTCATTAAGCTCGTCCGCAATAGTGTGCTGGGTCGAGACCCCCATTGCTACGCAAACCGCGCTGGCGAGCGGTTTGCGCAGCCAAGCCCGGCGAACAACGTAAGGTAATGAATACAAAATCAAGGGGACGGATAGCTCGGGATCTTCTGGCCAGAATCATAAAGCATGCTGGCCTCATCTGCTCGGTCGGTCACGGCCAAATTTTCTTGAATTCTGGTGTATGGTTCGGGAAGGAATGTCAGCGCTAAACGGCGGCGATGCGTTGAGTCGGAGCCGCTTTTAAGGGGACGAGTGGGCTTGCAGCTAGAAGCTTTGCACAACTGGGTAGCCGCGGCACTCGCGATCGAACCGGCGACTATTTCGCTGACCCAAATAGCAGGGGACGCCAGTCCTCGTCGCTATTTCCGAGTAAGTCGAAGACGCGGCGCCACAGACATTGCGCTGCCATCCGGCGCGCCCGATTCCTCCGGGTCAAACCGCATCATAGAGGCCGATACGCTCATTGCGGCACTCTCCCCGGGCAGTGAGAACAACGACGCTTTCTTGGCTGTACAACGGCTGATGAGCACCGCGGGTCTGCGAGTGCCGGCACAGATTGCCGCAGACCTGACTCGGGGTTTTTTCCTCATGGAAGATCTCGGTGACGCACTGCTGTCCTCGCAGTTAGAGCAACGCTCTGTGGAGACCTGGTACCCGCTGGCGCTGCGAGAGCTCGCAAAACTCACCGCTATTTCCCATCGTGATGCTCGGCTTCCACTGATGAATGCTGCGCGAATTAAAGAGGAGTTGTCGGTTTTCCCCGAGTGGTTTTTGCGTGGTCTGCTGGGGCTGTCGGATGCAGAGATACCCATTGCCATGTTGGACAGCCTGGCGACATATCTTGCCGAGGCATTTTCTGCGCAGACGCAGTGCGTGGTGCACCGGGACTTTCATTGCCGAAATCTCATGTGCTTGCCCGACGGCGGCGTGGGCGTTATTGATTTTCAGGATGCCGTTATAGGCCCGGTTACCTATGACGCGGTATCGCTACTCAAGGACTGCTATGTGCTCTGGCACCGCCAGGATCAGCTGCGGTGGCTTGAGCAATATCGGCAGCAACTGGCACGGAATGAGTTAGCGGTTGGCAACCCGAGAACGTTTCAAGACGGCTTCGATATGTGTGGTTTGCAGCGCCACCTCAGGGTGCTTGGGGTTTTTGCGCGCCTGCATTTACGTGACGGAAAGCCGGCGTACCTCGACGATTTGCCGCGCGTGTGGCACTACATCCGGGAAGTGCTCGCCCAGTACCAGAACATTCCCACGCTTAGGGATTTTTCAGGCTGGCTAGACGACGCAGTGATGCCCGTCATCACCAAGCAACCGTGGTACAAAGATCTGAAGGCGCCCAAGCCCCTGGCGGGTGATCCGTGAAGGCAATGATTCTGGCAGCGGGCGAAGGTCGACGGATGCGCCCGTTAACAGATCGTACACCCAAACCACTTCTTACTTTGGCTGGCCGTCCGCTCCTTGAGCACCATATCCTCAATTTGAAGTCGGCTGGTTTTGATGAGTTGATTATCAATGCCTCGTATCTTGGTGAGCAGATTGCCGCTTTTTGCGGCGACGGAGGTCACTGGGGTGTTTCCATCAGAGTCTCTCACGAGGATGAACCGCTGGAGACGGCAGGTGGCATCGTTAAGGCACTCCAGTGGCTCTCGTCTGACCCATTTTTGGTTGTGAATGGCGATGTTTATACCGATTACCCGTTCATGCGACTCCGCAACCATGTGCTGCAAGAGGCGAGCGCGCACCTTGTGCTGGTCGATAATCCGCCTCATAACCTGTCGGGAGATTTTCTGCTCAATCCTGAAAGTACTCGTATCCACCTGCCTGATCGTCACTCAGCTGCTGCGGGTAGCGCACTCACTTTCTCGGGTGTCGCGCTGTACCACCCTACTTTTTTTTGGGGGCTGTCTGAGGGCAAGTGGCCGCTCAAGCCGTTGTTTGATCGAGCCATAGCAACCGAAACACTGACTGGCGAATATTTTCAGGGCTTTTGGGCAGATGTGGGGACACCTGAGCGGCTGGAGTCGCTAAATCACCAACTCGTTACAGAATGAGAGGTTCACGCTGAGGGGTGCCTCGCATTAAACTCGTCCCACACTCAGGAGTGGTCACACTGCCATGCAGCCTTTCGTCATCGCCCCCTCAATTCTTTCTGCTGACTTTGCCCGCCTCGGAGAAGAAGTGGAGCAAGTGTTAGCGGCGGGTGCCGATTGGGTGCATTTCGATGTCATGGACAACCACTACGTACCCAACCTGACGATCGGGCCGATGGTGTGTAAAGCCTTGCGTGATTTTGGTGTCACCGCACCCATCGACGTTCATCTTATGGTTGAGCCCGTTGATGCGCTGATCGGTATGTTCGCTGATGCCGGCGCGAGTGTGATCAGTTTTCACCCTGACGCATCGACACATGTTGATCGATCACTACAGATGATCCGAGACGCGGGTTGTCAGGCGGGCCTGGTATTTAATCCCGCCACAGGGCTCGATGCGCTCAAGTACGTCATGGACAAGGTCGACTTGGTGCTGTTGATGTCGGTGAATCCCGGCTTCGGCGGTCAGTCCTTCATTCCCGCTACGTTGGGTAAGTGTCGCGAGACGCGTGCAATGATTGACGAATCGGGTCTGCCGATTCGCCTTGAGGTCGATGGCGGCGTGAGTGCGGCGAATATCTGCGATATCGCGGAAGCCGGCGCAGATACCTTCGTCGCGGGCTCCGCGATTTTCAATCAGCCGGACTATCGCGACGTCATTGACAAGATGCGAGCTGAGCTCGAGCTGTCCAGCCACGCGTGAGCGCAACGCTTTCTGAAACCGATTTTGAAACGCTGGTATCTCAGGGATTCAACCGGATACCGGTAAGCCGTGTTCTGCTGGCCGACACGGAAACTCCTTTGTCGGCTTACCACAAGCTGGCCTCGGGTCCTCAGTCCTACCTCTTCGAATCTGTTCAAGGTGGCGAACGGTGGGGCCGCTATTCGATTATTGGTTTGCCTGCATCGAATTGGCTCACGGTGTCAGGCCGCACCGTACGGCGTTATGAACACGGCCAGCTGACCGAGTCGTTTGATGCCTCTGATCCGCTTGCTGCCGTGGACCAGATTCTATCTGCCTATCACAGCGCCCCCATGACGCACCTGCCGATGTTCCATGGAGGTTGGGTAGGTTATTTTGGTTACGATACGGTCCGATATGTGGAGCCCAGGCTGGCCGACAGTTGCCCGCGGGATGAGCTCGGTGTGCCGGATATCTGGCTGATGCTATCTGAGGAGGTTGTCGTATTTGACAATCTCGCAGGTGCGCTCACGTTAGTGGTGAATGCCGACACTCAGAATGAGTCGGCCTTTGCTTTCGCGGTGTCGCGGCTCGATGCGCTTGAGGCGGCGCTATCGCAACCGATCTCGCCATTGGAACCCATCTCCCTTGCGCCCCGTGACGCGGCGGCCGCAGAGGAAAAGGTGGCATTCTCGACCGATGAAGCCACCTACAAGGACTGGGTGTCGAGAGTTCGAGACTATATTTTGCAAGGTGACGTGATGCAGGTTGTGCCATCTCAGCGCATGACCGTTCCTTTCAAGCAATCACCGCTCACGCTCTATCGCGCGCTGCGCAATCTCAACCCATCTCCTTACCTCTACTTCGTCGATCTGGGCGATTTTCAGATTGTGGGATCCTCTCCAGAGATTTTGGTGCGGCTGGAGGCGGGTGAAGTGACGGTCCGCCCGATTGCGGGGACGCGCAAGCGAGGTGATTCCGTCACCGAGGATGAAGCCCTTGAAGCGGATCTATTAAGTGACAAAAAAGAAATCGCCGAACATCTGATGCTCATCGACCTCGGCCGGAACGATGTCGGGCGCGTTGCTGAGCCTGGCTCGGTCACTCTGACCGAGAAAATGGTGGTAGAGCGTTATTCCCATGTCATGCACATCGTTTCCAATGTGATGGGCCGCGCCCGCCAAGATGTCGGTGCGATCGATGCGCTCAAGGCAACACTGCCTGCCGGTACCCTAAGTGGTGCGCCAAAACTCAGAGCGATGGAGATCATTGATGAGTTGGAGCCTGTGAAACGTGGCGTATACGGCGGTGCCGTGGGCTATGTCTCTTGGGCCGGCGAGATGGATACTGCCATTGCGATTAGAACCGCGCTGGTCATGGATCAGAAGGTGGTGATTCAGGCGGGTGCTGGGGTGGTGGCTGATTCTATTCCTGAGTCTGAATGGGAAGAGACCCTCAGCAAGGCGCGCGCCATGCTTAGGGCTGTGGCTATGTGCGATGGTGACTGATCGGTTGGGCTGACGGGCCTCAGCAGTCTCTCAGTGTGGGCGCTAAGATTGCCGATTCGTAGTTGACTGAGTAATCGCGCTGAAGACCCATCGAGAGGGCCATGCTGATGCTAACGGCCGGATCAGCCGGATAGTAGAGCCGGGATTATTCTCCGGCGCTCAGATTGCGAATGCCGACGATCTCGAAATTCTGAGAGCGGGGCTGCCACTGCACGGAAATGTCGTAGTAGGCGCCATCGATTAAAGCACCACGGATGATGAAGCTATCGCCGAGTCCACTGATTGATGACCAACCCAACTCGAACACATCGCGTGCTTTAATAAAGCCTTTATCGAATGTTGTGACAGCGAAGTTAAACGTTCGCTCTGCTGTCGACCCAAATGAGTCGATGGCTCGGACAGTGATTTCATGCTGCCCCGAACCTAACTGGTTCCAGTTAAACGCGCTCGAGAAACCCGATTGACCTGCTTGTCCATTGTTCGGAAAGCGTTTTACCAGCTCATTGCGCCGATCGCCATGCGGGACATCGAATCGATAGGTACCATCAATATAAACTTCTACCCTTTCAATGGGTTCGCTGGACACTGCCCAGCCTCGAACCATCCCGATACCCGAGTGGACTGCATTGCGGATGGGTTGATCAATGGCGATTTCAAGGTCGCTGACCCCGTCAAACTCCACGACGTAAATAAGTGCGCTATCAACATCGAGATCGTTCCACTCGCCCATCGCGCCTAGGTCATAAAAAGGCTCGGGCCAGTCGCCCAGGCCGATGGCGGCGCCATCTTCAGCGCCGCTAGCGCTATCGGGCTGCACGCCCCAGTTGGAATAGAGTCCGTTCTTCGGCGTCCCGTTGAAGTCACCTTCCCAGAATTGGTCGCCGTTGTTTGACCACGTCCAGGTGCCTTCTTGTGCGACGTCCGAGGCGCCCAACCATACAAAGGGAACGCCCGAGCCGTCATCAGGCACAGATGTTTCTAGCTGCTCGGCGGTCAAGTGAGCCGCTAAAGCCTCGATCAACGCGGTGTTTTCTCGCTGAGAATCAATTCTTACCAGATAGCCTGCTTGCCCGTTCAGCGACATTTCGGAGGCATTTAGGCCCGCGGTTTCCCAATCGGCAGTATCGGTGACGATTCGGTAGGTATGGCCCTCGAATTCGAATATTGCGCTCGCGCCCGCCACTGCGGGCAGCAGTAACAGAGCCATAGCAACGCCGGCCCACCGTCGGGCAAGGGCTGCGAGGGCTGCAAAGTGTGCAGAGAATGTGGTGCAGCGGCGCATGGTTTGAGAGCTTTTCCTGATACCTAAAAAAACGGGCCGAGAACACTAGCACCGGTTTTTATCGGTCGCCAGTGCTATGCCTGTGTATATTGACGCCGCAGCCATGGGCATTATTCCGCCCGAATATGCTCTGAAAGGGCATGTATGCGGTAATTCTCCGCTTTTTGGGTCCTTTGAGATTAAGGGCCCGCGAGTAAAAAGTAAGTGCACACTATCAGAATTAGCCCCGTTAAAATTGACTTATCTATTTGTAGAGGGAGGCATTGCCTGGCACGTTTTCTGAGGTGCGGCAAATGGCAGGTGCTGTCGCGGCTGGGTCCACCCCGTGTTCGATTAAACCTTCATCGAGATCTTGGATAATCTCGCATATGAGCCTGCGGGGAGTGGTGAAGAGGCGGTTTGTCTTCCAGATTGCCGATTTTCGATACATTTCGCTGCAATTTTTGCGTTAGCGGCATTATTTTTCGGATTTTTACTGAATTTAGCGACGTATTCGCGTAAAAAGGCGCGTTCGCTCGCCACAATCGATGTGCACGCTAGTCCATGATTTTAATGATTGATAACTATGACTCTTTTACCTGGAACGTCGTGCAGTACTTCTGGGAACTGGGCGCCGAGGTCGAAGTGTGCCGTAATGACGAGATTACGCTCGCTGATATAGCGCAGAAATCGCCCGCAGGTATTTGTATTTCCCCGGGCCCGTGCTCCCCTAGTGAGGCGGGCGTATCGATGTCGGTCATTGAGCACTTCGCCGGTCAGTTGCCGATATTTGGTATTTGCCTTGGGCAGCAGAGTATCGGCGCGGTTTTTGGTGGCGATGTCGTACGAGCGAAAAGGGTGATGCACGGCAAAACCAGTCCTATCCACCATCACGGTGTCGGCGTCTTCCGGGATCTGCCCAGCCCGTTTACAGCCACGCGTTATCACAGCCTTGTGGTGGATGCCGCAACGCTGCCAGAGTGCCTCGAGGTGACCGCCTGGACAGAGGACGATCACGGTGAGCAGGAGGCCATCATGGGCCTGAGGCATCGCGAGCACGATATTGAAGGCGTGCAATTTCACCCCGAGTCCATTCTTTCCGAGCATGGGCACGCCATGCTGGGCCATTTTCTGGCACGATGCGCCTGACAAGAACACGGACTTCATCGCATGGCATTGCAACAAGCACTTGAGCAGCTGGTGGCGGGCAGGGATCTCTCCCGCGGCGCCATGCGTGAGGCCATGACCACGGTCATGACCGGAGAGGCGACGAGTGCGCAAATTGGTGCGCTATTGGTTGCCCTGCGGATGAAGGGCGAAGCGATTGACGAAATCACCGGTGCCGCAGAGGTCATGAGGGAGCTGGTGACGCCGGTCGCGCTTTCTGGCGACGATTTCATCGATCTGGTTGGAACTGGCGGCGACGGCGCAAATCTCTTCAATGTTTCGACGGCCGCGACATTTGTGGCTGCGGCGGGGGGTGCTCGCGTTGCCAAGCACGGTAATCGCTCCGTCTCGAGTAGCAGTGGATCCTCCGACGTGCTGGAAGCATTAGGCGTGAGCCTTTCGTTAACACCCGAGCAGATTGGGCAATGCATTGAGACCGTCGGTGTGGGCTTTATGTTTGCCCCCGCCCATCACAGCGCCATGAAGCACGCGATTGGCCCGCGCA
>MDTD01127274.1_pt1 | contig 14101 bp, 9 predicted proteins | sample 811221 | NCBI WGS metagenome assembly MDTD01 (sample SAMN05326646, study PRJNA326480) | marine metagenome | isolation source: seawater | place: Pacific Ocean: South West | collected 2011
GATAATATAATTGTAACACTTGAATATGGTTTAAGAATTGGAGCAGCTCTACCTTTTGCTCTAGGTCTAAACCTTTTCATTATAATTTTTTTACCACAGTAAGCCTCTTTAACTATTAACTTATCAATATCATATTGAAAATTGTTTTCAGCATTAGCTACAGCTGAACTGATTGTTTTTCTTATATCTCTTGTAATTCTTTTCTCTGAGAATTGTAAATCCCGAATAGCAATATCAACTTTTTTACCAACAATTCCTCTTAAAATTGGATTTAACTTTCTAACACTAGATCTTATGTTGTTATTAATCGATCTAACAGTTTTATCTTTATTCTTATCTTTTTTCTTTTTTTTACTCATTTTATTTCTTTTCTGTCTCTGCTGGTTTTGCTTTTTTATCAGCTGGTGTATGACCAAAGAATGTTCTTGTGGGTGAAAATTCTCCTAATTTGTGACCAACCATGTCCTCAGAGATTGTTATAGGTATGAATTTTTTTCCATTATATATTAGGAAACTTACCCCAACAAAATCAGGTAAAATTGTAGATTTACGAGACCATGTTTTGATAGGAATTTTCTTTGGGTCAGCTTTATATTTGTCAACTTTTTTCATCAAGCTTTCCTCTACAAACGGACCTTTCCAAACTGCTCTAGACATTGTTTAATCTTTCCTTTTCTTTCTTCTTCTAATTATAAATTTATCTGTTCTCTTATTGTCTCTAGTTTTTAAACCTTTAGCTGATTGTCCAGATGGTGAAACTGGGTGTCTTCCTCCGGCAGATTTACCTTCTCCACCTCCGTGTGGGTGATCAACTGGATTTTTTACTACTCCTCTTGTATGTGGTCTTCTTCCTAACCATCTTGATCTTCCAGCTTTACCAATTTTAATATTTTTTTGGTCTGGATTACTTAAGACACCAATAGTAGCCAATGATCTAGAATCTATTTTTCTTACTTCTCCTGAAGCTAATTTAATTAAACTGTAATTACCATCTAGACCACTTATTGTGACAGATGTGCCTGCAGATCTTGCAATTTTTCCTCCAGCACCTGGTTGAATTTCAACATTATGAATGTCAACACCCACTGGTATATCTTGTAAAGGCATACAATTTCCAATTTTGATCTCTTTTTTTTCACCATTTTCAATTTTATCACCAACTTTTATTTTTTGAGGAGCTAAATAATATGCATAAGTATTATCCTCAAATTTAACTAACATAATATAACAAGACCTATTAGGATCATATTCGACTCTTTCTACTTTAGCGATCATATCAAATTTTTTCCGATAAAAATCAACATGGCGATACATTTTTTTGTGACCACCAGCTCTATTTACGGAAGTAATATGACCATTATTATTTCTACCTTTCATTGAATTTTTCGGAGAAACAAGAGATTTAAATGGAGCACCTTTCCATAATCCTTTTCTATCAACTAAAATCGTTCCTCTGTTTGATTTAGTGTATGGTTTAAAAGTCTTTAGTGCCATTCAATTATACCCCTGTTGTAAGATCAATACTTTGACCTTTCTTTAAAGTGATTATTGCTTTTTTGTAACCAGAAACTTTAACTTTTCTATTTCGAGTTAGTTTATTTCTACTTCGTTTATTTATAATGTTAATTTTTGTGACATTAACTTTAAAAATTTTTTCAATATTATTTTTTAAATTTTTTTTATTAGCTCCATTTGGAACCTTAAATACAATCTTATTTTGATCGGACATATTAGTAGACTTTTCAGTAATCAAAGGGAATAAAATTTTATCATATAAATTAAGTTTTTCCATTATAAGTATCTCTTTTCCAGTTCTTTTACAGATGACTCTGTAAAAACAACTTTTTTAAATTTTACAATATCAAAAGCACTAAAATGATTAACATCTGTAACTTTAATATTTGGAATATTTCTTGCAGATTTTTCAATTTTATTTCGAGAATCTTTATCTAAGATAATTAGAGAATTTTTAATATCAAATTTTTTAATAATCAAATTCATTTCTTTTGTTTTTTTTATTTCTTTGTTAAAATCACTAAATATAATTAAATTCTTTTCTTTATTTTTTTCACTTATTAAGGATGCTACACTTTGTTTCTTTTCATTTTTATTAAGCCTTCTTTTTTTATATGAAAGTTGTCCTTTTGGACCATGAGCAATACCACCCCCAACAAAAATAGGAGCTTTCTTACTTGCGTGTCTAGCTCCACCAGTTCCTTTTTGGGCATAAATTTTTGATGTTGGACCGGATACTTCATTCTGTTGTTTAGTTTTTGCATGTCTTCCCTTGTAATTTGCATTAATTTTATACAATACGGAATTAACAAGTTTTTTATTAATTTTTGCAGAAAAAATTTTGTCTAAAACCTGTATAGGTGATTTTTTTCCATCTAAATTTAATTTTTCAATTTTCATTATTTTTTCTTTTTTTCAGGTGTTTTTTTTGCATCTTCAGCTGCTTTTATTTTTTCTGTCATCGTTTTCTTTTGAGTATTTTTTACAGATTTTTTAACTAGAACTTCTGAATTTTTTGATCCTGGAATTGATCCTTTTAAATATAGAAGTTCATTTTCAAAATCAGTTTTAATAATTTCAATATTTTGCATAGTTCTTAATTTATCACCCATATGTCCTGCCATTTTTTTTCCTTTAAAAACTTTTCCTGGATCTTGTCTTTGACCTGTGGATCCATGAGACCTATGCGAAATTGAAACTCCATGTGTAGCTCTTAAACCACCAAAATTGTGTCTCTTCATTGCTCCAGCAAAACCTTTTCCTATTGTTTTTGATCTTGTATCAACAAACTTAATATCTTTAAAAATTTCCAAACCAAATTCATTGCCTTCTTTGTATTGATCTAAGTTATCTACTCTGTATTCTTTTAATTTCTTTTTTGCCTCTGTATTTTTTTTTGCAAAAAAGCCCTTCATGGCTTTTGTGAGTTTTGAGCTTTTAATTTTTCCATATCCAAGCTGTACTGCTTTGTAGCCTCTTTTTTCCTCATTTATTACCTGAATTACCCTAGCTTTTTCCATTTTAATGACAGTTACAGGTACCAATTGACCAGATTTATAAAACTCTCTTGTCATTCCAATCTTTCTACCAATTAAAGCTATCTCACTCATACTTAAATCTTTATCTCCACATCTACACCTGAGGCCAAGTCAAGTTTCATCAGGGCTTCCACTGTTTGTGGTGTTGGTTCAACAATATCAATTAATCTTTTGTGTGTTCGTGACTCAAATTGCTCTCTACTTTTTTTATCAATATGGGGTGATCTTAGTACAGTATATCTTTCAATTTTTGTTGGAAGTGGAATTGGTCCTTTTATTGTTGCACCAGTTCGTTTTACAGTATTAACAATTTCTTCTGTAGAAGCGTCTAATATTTTGTTATCATACGCTCTAAGTTTTATTCTAATATTTTGTTTTTCCATTTTAACCTGCAATCTTTTTTGTTACTTCATCTTGAACATTTTGTGGAACTTTTGAGTAATGGTCAAAAAACATTGAATACTGTGCTCTACCCTGGGACATTGATCTTAGGTTGTTTATATATCCAAACATATTAGCTAAAGGAACCATCGCAGTAATAACTGTTGCATTACCTCTTTGTTCTTGTGTACTAATTTGACCTCGTCTACTATTTAAATCACCTATAACATCTCCCATATAATCTTCAGGAGTAACTACTTCCACTCTCATAACTGGTTCTAACAATTTCAATGTACCTTTTGTGCATGCTTCTTTGAAACAAGCTCTACTAGCAAGTTCAAAAGCAAGAACACTTGAGTCTACGTCGTGATGAAGTCCATCTAAGATTGTTACTTTATAATCAATCATAGGAAATCCAGCCAAAATTCCGCCATCAGATACAGTTTCTATCCCTTTCTCTACTCCAGGTATAAATTCTTTAGGAATAGCTCCTCCCTTTATTTTACTTTCAACAGATCTACCAGCTCCAGGTTCTTGTGGTTCAACAAGTAATTTAACTTTAGCGAATTGTCCAGCTCCACCACTTTGTTTTTTGTGCGTATATTCTACCTCTGAAGCATTTTCTAATGTCTCTCTATAAGCTACTTGAGGTGCGCCTACATTTGCCTCAACTTTAAATTCTCTTTTCATTCTATCAACAATGATATCTAGATGTAACTCTCCCATGCCTTTAATTATTGTTTGGCCTGACTCTTCATCTGATGTTACCCTGAATGAAGGGTCTTCCTTAGCTAGCCTTCCTAAAGCCTCACCCATTTTTTCTTGGTCAGCTTTTGTTTTAGGCTCAACAGCAATTTCAATTACTGGGTCTGGAAATTCCATTGGTTCTAATAAGACCGGTTTTTCCTCATCACAAAGAGTATGGCCAGTAATTGTGTACTTTAAACCTGCTAAAGCTACGATATCCCCAGCATTAGCTTCTTTAATATCTTCTCTTGAGTTAGCATGCATTAAAAGCATCCTTCCGACTCGTTCTTCCTTTTCTTTAGAGGAATTGTAAATACCTGTTCCAGTTTTAATTGTCCCTGAATAGACTCTAATAAATGTTAGTGATCCAACAAATGGATCGTTAGCAACTTTAAAAGCAAGTGCTGAAAAACCAGCATTATCCTCAAATTTCATTTCAATTTCATCTTCTGAACCTGGTTTAGTTCCTTTGATAGATCCAATATCAATAGGACTAGGTAAATAATTAATCACTGCATCCAACAAGGGTTGGACACCTTTGTTTTTAAATGCAGAGCCTGTTAAAATTGGTACAAAACTAAAATTTAAAGTTCCTTTTCTAATGCATTTAATAAGATCTTCCTCTTTGATTTCATCGCCATTTAAATAAGACTCCATTAGTTTTTCGTCTTGTTCTACTGCCATTTCAACTAATTCGGTTCTATATTTTTGAGATATTTCTTTCAAATCATCTGGAATTTCTTTGTACTCCCATTCAGCTCCTAATGCTTCATTTTTCCAAACTTGAGCTTTCATTTTTACTAAATCAACCACACCAGTCAGTGATGACTCTATTCCGATAGGGACTTGTATTGGTAATGGTTTAGCACCTAGTCTGTCTCTAATCATGTCTACACATCTAAAAAAATCAGCACCTGTTCTGTCCAACTTATTTACAAAGCAAATTCTTGGAACTTTATATTTATCTGCTTGTCTCCATACTGTCTCAGATTGTGGCTCTACACCTGCAACACCATCAAATACAGCAACTGCTCCATCTAAAACTTTTAGAGATCTTTCAACTTCAATAGTAAAATCTACGTGGCCAGGTGTATCAATAATATTAATTCTATGATCTTGCCAAAAACAGGTTGTGGCTGCTGATGTAATTGTAATTCCTCTTTCTTGCTCTTGTTCCATCCAATCCATTGTGGCTGCACCATCATGAACTTCCCCGATTTTATGACTTTTACCTGTGTAGTACAAAACTCTTTCTGTAGTAGTTGTTTTACCTGCATCAATGTGGGCCATGATCCCAATATTTCTATATTTATCTAATGTATGAGTTCTAGCCATAATTTTTTACCATCTAAAGTGAGCAAAGGCTTTGTTTGATTCAGCCATCTTATGCACATCCTCTCTTTTCTTAACAGCAGCACCTTTTTTTTCGTATGCATCATAAAGTTCATTAAATATTTTATCCGACATGAGTTTGTCTTTTCTTTTTCTAGCAGACTCTACCAGCCATCTTATAGCTAATGCTTGAGCTCTTTTGCTTTTTACTTCAACAGGAACTTGATATGTTGCTCCACCCACTCTCCTTGATCTGACCTCTACAGTAGGTTTAATATTGTTTATAGCTTCATTAAATATATTAATTGGTTCATCTTTTGATTTAGTTTTAATTTTATCTATTGCTTCATAAACTATTTTTGCTGCTATACCTCTTTTTCCATCATACATGATATTATTAATTAGTTTTGGAATTATCGTAGAATTAAATTTTGGATCAGGAACAATATTTTTCTTAGGTTGAGTTTTTTTTCTAGACATTATTTTCCTTTTTTGGTTCCGTACAAAGATCGCCTTTTTTTTCTATTAGCTACCCCTTGAGTATCGAGATTTCCTCTTAAAATATGATACCGAACACCAGGTAAATCTTTAACTCTTCCACCTCTTATCAAAACAACAGAGTGTTCTTGTAAATTATGACCTTCTCCTGGAATATAGGCTGTTACTTCAAATCCATTTGATAATCTAACTCTTGCAACTTTTCTTAAAGCTGAATTTGGTTTTTTTGGAGTAGTTGTGTAAACTTTTACACAAACACCTCTTTTTAAAGGTTGTTTTTGTAGAGCTGGAACTTTATTCCTTTTACTTTGCTTTACTCTCTTGTTTTTCAACAATTGATTAATAGTTGGCATAATTTTTTTAAAAATTAATTAATGTGTTTTTGAAAGAAAATAACTGACAGGTTTCATATGGCAGCGTTTAGTGTCTAAGATTAACACTACATTCCAACCAAAAACATCGCCAAAATACTCATTAATCTAAGTTTGTCAAACTAAAACTACTTATTGAGGGTTGTTTTTTTATTGATTTACGTTGCTTTCTGTAGCTTCGATTTTTTCTTGCTCTGACAAGAATTTATTATCGTCTTCAAGAGCTTTTTTATTCCATTTATTTTTAATGCTACCAGTTCCAGCTGGGACAAGTCTACCGACTATGACGTTTTCTTTCAGTCCATTTAAAGGATCAATTTTGCCCTTAATTGCAGCATCTGTTAAAACTCTGGTTGTTTCTTGGAATGATGCCGCTGAAATAAATGACTCAGTTTGTAAAGAAGCTTTAGTAATTCCCATTAGTACTCTTTCTCCTACAGCAGCTGTCTTATTTTCAGCCTTTAATTTTTCATTTACATTATCAAATTTAATTCTATCAATAATTTCACCCGGTAAATATGAGGAGTCACCTGAACTTTTAACTTCAACCTTTTTCAACATTTGTCTTAAAATTGTTTCAATATGTTTATCATTAATAATGACACCTTGGAGTCTGTATACTTCTTGAACTTGATTTACAAAATATTCCGTTAAATCTTTAATACCCATAATTCTCAATATATCATGAGGCAGAGGTTGGCCGTCTAATAAATATTCACCTTTTTTAATTTTTTCACCTTGATTAAAATTTATATGTTTCCCTTTTGGAATTAAATAATTTGATGCCTCTGACTCATTTTCTGGAACAATAGATACTCTTTGCTTTCCTCTAACTTCTTTTCCAAATACTACCTGCCCATCATTTTCTGCTATGATTGCACTATCTTTAGCTTTTCTTGCTTCAAACAACTCAGCGACTCTAGGTAATCCACCTGTAATATCTTTTGTTTTAGTTGTTTCCTTAGGAAGTCTCGCTATTACATCTCCAGCAGAAACTTTCTGCCCATCTTTAACTGATAAAATTGAATCGGGAACTAAATAATATCTAGCCTCATTATCATCTGCTTTTTTTATTACATTACCTTTTTCATCTCGAAGAGTTATTCTTGGTTTTAAATCAGTACTTTTTGATTGAGCTCTCCAGTCAACAACTGATTTAGAAGATATTCCTGTTGCATCATCAGTAGTTTCTTGAATTGAAACTCCATCAATCAAATCTACATAACTAGCAATACCACTCTTTTCTGCAATAACAGGAGTAGTATAAGGATCCCATTCACAGATTTTTGTATTTGCTTTTACTTTATCTTCATTCTTAAAAAATAATTTTGATCCATAAGCAACTTTATAAACTGCTACTTGAACTCCGTTTTCATCTTCAATTGATAATTGGGTATTTCTTCCCATTACAATCAAATTTTTCTTAGAGTCTTCTAAAATATTAGAGTTAATAATTTTTAATGTTCCCTCATTTTTGGTAACTATTTGAGAGTCTTGTTTTACAGAAGCAGTCCCTCCAACGTGGAAAGTTCTCATTGTTAACTGTGTGCCCGGTTCACCGATTGATTGTGCTGATATCATTCCAATTGCCTCGCCAACATGAACCATTTTACCTCTAGATAAATCTCTACCATAACAAGTAGCACAAACACCTTCTTTTGAACTACATGTCATTACTGAAAAAACTTTTATGGATTTTATGCCTGCTGCATCAATTTTTTCACATGCTGCCTCATCTATCATTGATGATTTCTTGATAATTATTTCGCCAGTGATTGGATTTTTTACATCAGCTGCTGTTACTCTACCAAGAGATCTTTCAGATAAACTTACCACAACATTTCCACCTTCAAGAATTTCTGATAACTCAATAAATCCAGGTTTCTCACAATTTGTTTTAGTTATTGTTAAATCTTGAGCCACATCACAAAGTCTTCTAGTTAAATAACCAGAACTTGCAGTTTTTAATGCCGTATCTGCTAAACCTTTTCTAGCACCGTGAGTTGAGTTGAAATATTCTAAAGCAGTCAAACCTTCTTTAAAGTTTGATGTAATAGGACTTTCTATAATTTCTCCTGAAGGCTTTGCAATTAAGCCTCTCATACCAGCCAATTGTTTCATCTGAGCAGCTGAGCCTCTGGCTCCACTATCTGCCATCATAAACACTGAATTTATTTTTAATCCTTCTGACGTTTTTTCAGTCGCAGATATGCCTTTCATCATTTCACCAGCTACTTTATCAGTACATTTTGACCAAGCATCTACTACTTTATTGTATTTCTCACCCCTAGTAATTAATCCTTCAGAATATTGAGTTTCATAATCTGCTATTAATTTTTTTGTATCATCAATTAATTTTGTCTTACTTTCAGGTATTACTAAATCATCTTTACCAAATGAAATACCTGCCTTAAATGCATGTTTAAAACCTAAATCTTTTAATTTATCACAGAAAATAACTGTAGTTTTTTGACCACAAAATCTAAATACAATATCAATTACTTCTGAAACAATTTTTTTAGGTAATAATCTATCAACTAGAGAAAATTTAATGTCTTTATTTTTTGGTAAAAGGTTTGCCAATAAAAATCTTCCAGCTGTTGATGTATATTTTTCAAATTTTTTATTACCTTTATCATCAACAGTTTCAAACCTTGAGATTATCGTGCTGTGTACTTTAATTTGTCCTGATGATAAAGCAAATTCTATTTGATCTGCATCAACAAAGTATCCAGCTGGCTTATCTGTTAATGGTTCTTGAGATAAATAATATATACCTAAAATCATGTCCTGACTTGGAACAATAATTGGTTTACCGTTTGAGGGTGATAAAATATTATTCGTTGAAAGCATCAAAATTCTTGCTTCTAATTGAGCCTCTAAACTTAATGGAACATGGACTGCCATTTGGTCTCCATCAAAATCAGCATTAAAAGCAGCACATGTTAAAGGGTGTAACTCAATGGCATCTCCTTCAATTAATTTTGGTTCAAAAGCCTGGACACCAAGTCTATGAAGTGTTGGCGCTCTGTTTAGTAAAACAGGGTGTTCTCTTACAATAAGTTCGAGTGCATCCCAAACAGCGTTGGTTTCTTTTTCCACAATTTTTTTTGCTTGTTTTATGGTTGAAGCTAGTCCAAGTTTATTTAATCTTGCATACAAAAATGGTTTAAATAACTCTAATGCCATTTTTTTTGGAAGTCCACATTCATGAAGTTTTAAATCTGGACCAACAACAATTACTGATCTACCTGAATAATCAACACGTTTACCTAATAAATTTTGTCTAAACCTTCCTTGTTTACCTTTAAGCATTTCAGCCAAAGATTTAAGTGGTCTTTTGCCAGTCCCTGTAATTACTCTCCCTCGTCTTCCATTATCAAACAATGCGTCAACTGACTCTTGAAGCATTCTTTTTTCATTTCTAACAATAATATCTGGGGCTTTTAGATCCATTAATCTTTTAAGACGATTATTTCTGTTTATTACTCTTCTATAAAGATCATTTAGATCTGAAGTTGCGAACCTTCCTCCATCTAAAGGAACTAAAGGTCTCAGCTCAGGTGGAATTACTGGAACTACAGTCATAATCATCCATTCAGGTTTTTGCCCTGTTTCAATAAATGACTCTATTAATTTTAATCTTTTTATTGCTCTTTCCTCATTAACTTTAGATTTTGTTTCTTTTATATAATTTACTAAATTTTTTCTCTCTAACTCTAAATCAAGATTTTTAAGCATTTCTAAAACAGCCTCAGCACCTATTCCTGCTGTAAAAGCTTCCTCACCAAATTCATCTTGGTATTTTGCTAATTCTTCTTCATTAAGTAATTGATTTTTATGAAGTCCAGTCAAGCCAGGTTCTATAACTATAAAATTTTCAAAATATAAAACTCTCTCAATTTCTTTAAGTTTCATGTCGACAGCTAAAGCTATTCTGCTCGGCAGTGATTTTAAAAACCATATATGCGCAACTGGTGTTGCTAGGTTTATATGTCCCATTCTTTCTCTTCTAACATTTGATTTTGTGACCTCTACCCCACATTTTTCACAAATAATTCCTCTAAACTTCATTCGCTTATATTTTCCACATAAGCACTCATAGTCTTTAATAGGACCAAATATCCTAGCACAAAACAAACCATCTTTCTCAGGTCTAAATGTTCTGTAATTAATAGTTTCAGGTTTCTTTATTTCACCATATGTCCAAGATTTAATTTTTTCAGGGCTTGCCAATGAAATTTTTATACTATTAAAATTTTGAGCCTCTGAAATCTCATTATTTTTAAAAAGATCAGTCAATTCTTTTTTCATAACTAATTGAGCTCCACGTTTAATGCTAATGATTTTATTTCTTTAACTAAAACATTGAATGACTCCGGAATACCAGACTCAAAGTTTTCCTCTCCTTTTACAATTGTTTCATAAACTTTTACACGACCCGCAACGTCATCAGATTTAACGGTTAAAATTTCTTGCAAAGTATAAGATGCTCCATAGGCCTCTAATGCCCAAACTTCCATCTCACCAAATCTTTGACCACCTAACTGAGCTTTTCCACCAAGTGGTTGTTGAGTAACCAAACTATATGGACCTGTAGATCTAGCATGTATTTTATCTTCTACCAGATGGTGCAATTTAAGCATATAAATTATACCCACAGTTACTGGCCTATCAAATTTCTCACCAGTTCTGCCGTCCCATAAATAGGTCTGACCAGAGCCAGGAAGTTTTGCAAGCTCTAGCATTTGAGTCACATCTTTTTCTTTAGCACCATCAAAAACAGGTGTTGAAATTGCAATACCATTTTGCAAGTTTTCACATAAATCAGCAAATTCAGTCTTGCTTAATTTATCAACTTTTTCATTAAAAATTTCCTCACCATAAACTGTTTTTAAAAATTTTGATATTTTTTCAGTTTTTTCTATTTTTTTGCTGTTTTCATTTATCAAATTCTTTACCTCTTCACCAAATTCTTTACACGCCCATCCTAAGTGAGTTTCTAATATTTGACCTACATTCATCCTACTTGGTACACCGAGAGGATTTAAAACTATATCTACAGGCCTACCATCTTCCAAATATGGCATATCTTCAACTGGGACGATTTTACTAACCACACCTTTATTTCCATGTCTTCCTGACATTTTATCACCAGGCCTTAGCCTTCTTTTAATAGCTACGAAAACCTTTACCATTTTCATCACACTAGGCAACAAATCATCACCACTTCTAATTTTTAAAACTTTGTCCTCAAATCTTTCAGTAATATCTTGTTTTGCTTTATTATATTGATCTTTTAATTGTAAAATAGATGCTTCATTGGATGAGTTGCCAGTTATAATTTTAAAAACTTCATTTATTGATAGAGTATTTATTTTTTCAAAGTCAAGTTTTGTTCCGCTATCTAAATCTTTAATTTTTTTAGATAATGACGCTCCAGATAATATTTGTGCAGCTCTTTGTTTAATACTTCTCTCTAAAATTTCCTCTTCAACAATTTTATCTTGTTGAACTTGGTCAATTTCAGCTCTTTCTATTGTAATTGATCTTTCATCTTTCTCTATACCATGCCTATTAAAAACTTTTACGTCTACAACTGTACCACTGCTACCTCTAGACATTCTTAATGATGTATCAGTTACATCTATAGCTTTTTCACCAAAAATTGATCTTAGTAATTTTTCCTCAGGACCTGAGGCTGAGTCTCCTTTGGGGGTAACTTTTCCAACTAATATGTCGCCTGCATTAACCTCTGCGCCAATATACACTATTCCAGACTCATCCAAATTTTTTAATGCCTCTTCATTAACGTTTGGTATATCCCTTGTTATTTCTTCTTCTCCAAGTTTTGTATCACGAGCCATGATTTCATATTCAACTATATGGACGGAGGTAAATACATCATCTGTCACACATCTCTCAGAAATAAGAATTGAGTCTTCAAAATTATATCCCTGCCAGGGCATAAAAGCTACAGTCACGTTCTTTCCTAATGCTAATTCCCCAAGTCTAGTTGAAGGTCCATCAGCAATAATATCGCCTGATTTAACTTTATCCCCAACACGAACTAAAGGTCTTTGATTTATACAAGTGTTTTGATTTGATCTTTTAAATTTTTGTAAATTATAAATATCAACACTAGATTTAGTAAAATCAGTTTCATCAGTAACTTTTACAACAATTCTTTTTCCATCAATTTTATCTACTATACCATTTCTTTTTGCGACTATAGTAACACCAGAGTCTAAAGCTACATCACTTTCAATGCCTGTCCCTACTAAGGGTGCTTCTGGCTTTAATAAAGGAACTGCTTGCCTCATCATATTTGATCCCATTAAAGCTCTGTTCGCATCATCATTTTCTAAAAATGGAATTAAAGAAGCAGCAACTGAAACAAGTTGTTTTGGGGATACATCAATATAGTCAATAGTTTCAGGTTTTGATAGTAAGAAATTTAAATTTTGTCTACATGATACGAGTTCTTCTATTATTTTTCCTTTTTTATCAATTTTAGTGTTTGCTTGAGCAATAGTAAATTTGGTTTCCTCCATAGCTGATAAATATTCTACCTTATCTTGAACTATTCCTTCTTTGACTCTTTTATATGGGCTTTCAATAAAACCGTATTTATTAATTTTAGCGTAAGTAGACAAACTGTTAATTAAACCAATATTCGGTCCCTCTGGAGTTTCGATTGGACAAATTCTTCCATAGTGTGTTGGATGAACATCACGAACTTCAAAGCCAGCTCGTTCTCTAGTCAATCCACCAGGTCCTAAAGCTGAAACCCTACGTTTGTGTGTAATTTCAGATAACGGATTAGTTTGATCCATAAATTGAGATAATTGTGAACTAGCAAAAAAATCTTTAAGAGAAACGGTGAGAGGTTTAGCATTAATCAAGTCCTGGGGCATTGCTGACTCAACATCAAGTGTTGTCATTTTTTCCTTAATTGCTCTTTCCATTCTATAAACACCAATTCGAGCTTGATTTTCGACTAGTTCTCCAACAGATCTCACTCTTCTATTTCCTAAGTGATCTATATCATCAACCTCATCTTTGCCGTCCCTTAGATCTAACATCTTATGAATAATAGCAATCACATCATCATTTCTTAAAATTGTAATCTTATCTGAACATTCAAGGTTCAATCTTGAATTCATCTTCACTCTTCCAACATCAGATAAGTCATATCTATCTGAACTAAAAAATAAATTATTAAAAATCTGAGTTGCTATTTCAATAGTTGGGGGTTCACCTGGCCTCAACATTTTATAAATTTCTGTTATTGCTTCATCTTTTGAATTATTCTTATCATTTAAAATCGTTGTTAAAAGATAAGGTCCTTTATTTATCGAGTTTGTAACTGAAATCTCTAAAGAATAAATTTTTGCATCTAAAATCTGTTTTAATATTGTTTCATTTAATTCAGTACCAATTCTAAAAATTCCTTCAGCTTCCTCACTTACTTTGATATCTTTATGTAAAAACTTTCCAAACATTGATTCACTTGTAACAAAAATATCTTTTAAGCCTTCATTTGCCAGTTTTTTTGCATTTAAATAATTAATTTTCTCACCTAATTTAATTACAACTTTACCACTTTGGGCATCAACAACTTCTTCTGAAAAGTTTTTAGCTTTGTAATTTTCTGGATTAAATTTTGTTTTCCATTTTTCTGTTTTAGAGTCAAATGTATAAATTTCCTTTTCATAA
>MDTD01139651.1_pt1 | contig 14099 bp, 12 predicted proteins | sample 811221 | NCBI WGS metagenome assembly MDTD01 (sample SAMN05326646, study PRJNA326480) | marine metagenome | isolation source: seawater | place: Pacific Ocean: South West | collected 2011
ATTTTAAACTTTTTACTGAAGGATATAGGGTTCCTGAAGGGATCACGTACAGAGCCGTGGAGGCTCCGAAAGGAGAGTTTGGAGTAGTATTAGTATCAGATGGTAGTTCAAAGCCATACAGATGCAAATTAAGAGCGCCTGGGTTTGCTCATCTACAAGCTCTGCATTTTCTATCTCAAGGACACCAATTAGCTGATGTTCCATCAATTTTGGGAAGCTTAGATATTGTTTTTGGTGAGGTTGACAGATGAGTGGAGTTCACCCAGGTCTATCAAATACCTTCATACACTCTGGTGAAAAGTTTAATTGGACTAAAGAAAATCTTAAATCAATAAAAAAAATTATTTCCAAATATCCTAAAGATAGAAAACAGAGCGCTGTTATGCCACTTCTTTACCTAGCACAAGAACAAAACAATAACTGGATTAGCATAGAGTGCATAGAAACAATAGCAGAAACACTAGAGATGCCAAAAATAAGGGTCACAGAGGTCGCATCTTTTTATTCAATGTACAATTCTAAACCTGTTGGTAAAAATTTAGTTCAGGTGTGCAGAACATCGCCTTGCTGGCTCAGAGGTTCAGATAAAATAACTAGAACAATTTGCAGAGAAACAAAATGTGAAATTAATGAAACAAGTGAGGATAACTTATTTACTGTAGTAGAAGTTGAATGTCTAGGTGCTTGCTCTAATGGTCCTATGATACAAATAAATAATGATTTCTATGAAGACCTTGATGAAATTTCATCGAAAAAAATTATTAACAACATAAGAAATAATGTTCCTAATAAAATTGGCTCTCAAAAGGGTAGGAGAAGTTCCGAAAATGCTTAATCATAAAGATAAAATATTTCAAAATTTACATGGTGAGGAAAATGCTTTTCTAGAGGGTGCTCTAAAGAGAGGCTCTTGGTCTAATACCAAAGATATCTTATCTAACAGCCAAAACGATATCATTGAATTTGTTAAATCTAGTCAACTCAGAGGAAGAGGAGGTGCGGGTTTTTCAACAGGATTAAAGTGGTCTTTTATGCCCAAAGATACTGGTAAACAGCATTATTTGGTTGTTAATGCAGACGAGTCTGAGCCAGGAACTTGTAAAGATAGAGAAATTATTAGAAATGATCCCCATACTCTAATCGAAGGTTGTTTAATTGCTTCATATGCAATTCAAGCCACCAAATGTTACATTTACATCCGAGGAGAGTATTATTTTGAATATGTCCAATTAGAAAAAGCCATCCAAGAGGCATATGATAAAAATTTAATTGGAAGAAATGCTTGTGGTAGTGGATTTGATTTTGATTTGTATGTACACAGAGGTGCTGGAGCTTATATTTGTGGTGAAGAAACAGCTCTTCTCGAAAGCCTTGAGGGCAAAAAAGGACAACCTCGATTAAAACCACCCTTCCCTGCTGGGGTAGGGCTTTATGGAATGCCGACAACAATTAATAACGTTGAGTCCATAGCAGTGGTACCAACTATTTTGAGAAGGGGAAATAATTGGTTTAATTCAATAGGAAAAGAAAACAATACTGGAACAAAAATTTTTTGTATTTCTGGAAATGTAAACAAGCCATGTACCATTGAAGAAGAAATGGGTGTCCCTTTAAAAGAATTAATCGAAAAGCATGCTGGAGGCGTTGAAGGTGGGTGGGAAAATTTAAAAGCTGTTATTCCAGGTGGATCTAGCACCCCACTTCTTCCTAAAAATATTTGTGAAACAGTTTTGATGAATTTTGATGATTTACGTGCTAATGGTTCGGGCTTGGGAACAGCTGGTGTAATTGTTGTTAGTAAAAATCATAACATAGCTGAGGTAATAGAAAGATTTGCACATTTTTATAAACACGAAAGTTGTGGGCAATGTACCCCATGTAGAGAGGGCACAGGTTGGATGTTTCGAATGATGCAAAAATTAGTAAGGGGAGAAATTTCTCCTGAACAAATCGAGCTTTTAGAGCATGTGACAAAACAAATTGAGGGACATACAATTTGTGCATTAGGTGATGCAGCAGCATGGCCAATTCAAGGATTAATTAAAAATTTTAAAAACGAGTTGATAAGCAATTACAACAAGAAACTTAAAGCATCATGACTGATGAAAACCTCATAAAAATAAAAGTTAATCATAATGAAATACAAGTTGATAAGAATCTTACTGTTATGCAAGCTTGTGAAATTGCTGGAGAAGAAATTCCAAGATTTTGTTATCACGATAAGTTATCAATAGCTGGTAATTGTAGGATGTGCCTAGTGGAAATTGAGAAAGCTCCGAAGTTAGTTTCCTCTTGCACAATGCCTTTGATGGATGGCATGTCAATTATTACTAACTCTGAAAAAGTTCAAGCTGGTAGAAAAGGAGTTATGGAGTTTCTATTGATTAATCATCCTTTAGATTGCCCTATTTGTGATCAGGGAGGTGAATGTGATTTGCAAGATCAAGCAATGTATTATGGCTTTGATAAATCTCGATATAAAGAAAATAAAAGAGCTGTTGATAACAAAAATATGGGGCCTTTAGTGAATACAATCATGACACGATGTATTCACTGTACTAGATGTGTACGCTTTGCGACAGAAGTAGCTGGAATTCCAGAATTAGGGATGCTGGGTAGGGGAGAAAATGCTGAAATTACAACTTATCTTGAACAATCTATAACTTCAGAATTATCAGGAAACGTCATCGACTTATGCCCTGTTGGAGCTCTAACAAGTAAACCTTATCAATTTAAAGCTCGACCTTGGGAATTAAAAAGGACTGACTCTATTGATATATTTGACTCTGTTGGATCAAATATACGAATTGACAGTAGAGCTCAGGAAGTATTAAGAGTAACCCCAAGACACAATGACCTTATAAACGAAGAGTGGATTAGTGACAAAGTAAGATTTAATTATGATGGTTATTATCAACAAAGAATCGACACTCCATTTGTCAGAAAAAATGGCAAACTTGAACAATCTACTTGGATTGAGTCTATCAATCTTATCATCACGAAAATTAAGAATTCCCATCCTCTTGCTCTAATTGGAGAACAAGTAGATTTAGAAACAGGATTTGCAGTAAAGAAATTTATGTCAAATTTTGGAGATAATAATATTGAATGTAGAACTGATAATCAGGCTGTATTAAAAAAATTTGAAAGTTTTAGATTTAATACTCCAATTTCAGAGATTGAGAACTCAGATTTAATAATATTAGTAGGCACAAACCCTAAAATTGAGGCTCCTATTATAAACCATAAAATATTTAAATCTTTTAACAATGGAACCGAGGTATTCAATATAGGTGAAAATATTTTACTGAATTACTCGACAAATTATCTTGGTCAAAAATTAAATGAATTAAATAATCCAAAGTTACTCAAACAAATAAAGAAATCATCAAATCCGTTACTCATTATAGGCACTGGTTTTTTAAGTCAAATTAAATCTCCCGAAACATTAAAATCAATTATATCATATGCCAAAAATAATAAAATATTGACTGAGGATAGAAATAATCTCAATTTCCTTAGTCCTTATGCGTCAAGAGTTGGACAACTTTTATTAGGTAATACGACAAATGAAATATGTAAACCTTTTTCAAAAATAAGTGATCAAAACTTTGATTTTGTTTTATCTTTCAATTCAGAACAAGTTTCTAACCCAATTTTTAATAACTGTTTTAAAGTCTATTTAGGACATCACGGTGATGATGGCGCTATGTCAGCTGACATAGTTTTACCAACTCCTTTGTATACTGAAAAAAAAGGAACTTTTATAAATATAGAAGGTCGAGTACAAGAGGCAAAAAAATGTCATAATTCTATTGGTCAATCAAAAGAAGAGTGGAAAATACTAAGAGAGCTATCCAATCAATTAGAATTTAAATTTGAAATAGATACTTTTGAGGAATTACGAGATGAGCTCATATCAGAGTTTCCATATATTCTCAACTTTGACGAAATTATAAAATTAAAAGATCGCTTAAATATTGAAAATATAGAATTTTTCGAAAACACTAGTTCTATTTATCCATTAGAAAACTTCTACATGTCTGATGTAATTTCAAGAAACTCTATAACAATGGCGAAATGTGTTGAAGATATTTTAACAAAACCATTATTGGAGAAAACTGCTTAGTTATAAAATGAGCCCATTGACAACAGAATTAATAATAGGGGTGCTTAAAATATTTAGCATAGTTTTTCCTGTTTTAATTTCTGTTGCTTTGTTGGTATATCTTGAGAGGAAAGTTTTAGGAGCTGTTCAACTTAGAAAAGGCCCAAATGTAGTTGGCCCTTTTGGCATACTGCAAAGTTTTGCAGATGTTTTAAAATTATTAACTAAAGAAAATTTACTTCCATCTAGTTCCAATAAATTTTTATTTATTTTTGCACCAATGTTAACTTTAATTCTTAGTTTGATAGCTTGGGCAGTTATTCCATTAAGTTCGACTTATGTTATTTCAAATTTGAATATTGGGATCTTATATCTTTTTGCAGTTTCATCTTTCGGAGTTTATGGCGTCATTATAGCTGGTTGGGCAAGTAATTCTAAATATCCATTCTTAGGTGCTTTAAGATCTGCAGCTCAAATGATATCTTATGAAGTTTCTATAGGTTTTGTAATAATTACTGTTTTAATTTGTGTTGGTTCTCTAAATCTTATTGACATAGTAGAAAGCCAAAAAAATCTTTGGTTTGCTATTCCACTTTTACCAATGTTTATTGTATTTATTATTTCTGCTTTAGCTGAAACAAACCGCTTACCCTTTGATTTACCTGAAGATGAGGCAACTTTAGTCGCTGGATTTTTTACAGAATATTCATCTATTTCGTTCGGATTATTTTTTTTAGCAGAGTATGCAAATATGATTTTAATGAGTTCTCTTACAGTGATTTTATTTTTGGGCGGTTGGTATCCTCCTATAGATATATTTCCGCTCAATGCAGTTCCAGGTATTATCTGGTTTGGGTTAAAAATTTTTTTAATCCTTTTTGTATTTCTATGGGTTAGAGCAACTTTTCCAAGATATCGTTATGACCAACTAATGAGACTCGGTTGGAAAATTTTCTTACCTCTTACTTTAGTTTGGGTAGTTATTACCTCTTCATTTTTATTTTATTTTGGTTTACTTCCTGATTAAGCATGGCTTACATTACAAAATATATTAAATCATTTACTCTTTTTGAACTCGTAAAAGGTCTTATTCTTACCTTTCGTTATTTTTTTAAACCAAAAGTTACAATTAATTATCCTAATGAAAAAGGTCCTTTAAGTCCCCGTTTTAGAGGAGAACACGCCCTAAGAAGATACCCAAATGGTGAAGAAAGATGTATAGCATGTAAGCTATGTGAAGCAGTTTGCCCTGCACAAGCAATTACAATAGAAGCCGAACCTAAGCCTGATGGTAGCAGGAGAACATCTAGATATGATATTGATATGACTAAATGTATTTATTGTGGTCTATGCCAAGAGGCATGTCCAGTCGATGCAATCGTAGAAGGCCCAAACTTTGAATATGCTACTGAAACACGAGAAGAGTTGCTTTATGACAAGGAAAAACTTTTAAGAAACGGTGATATTTGGGAAAGACAAATAAGTGAAAATATTAAAAAAGATAGTAAGTTCCGTTAATGTTTCTTATAGGAACTTTTTATTTATTTGCATCATTTTTAATTACAACTTGTTTGTCTGTTATATTTTCAAAAAATCCTGTTAATTCAGTTTTGTTTTTAGTATTAGCGTTTTTAAATTCAACATTTCTTTTCATATTGATAGGTGCTGAATTTGTGGGAATTATATTAGCTATAGTATACATAGGTGCTGTAGCTATTCTTTTTCTATTTGTTGTTATGATGCTAGATATTCAAATTATTGAGTTAATGGTGAATATTAAAAGATATGTTCCGTTAGCTATTTTATTCGCTGGGATAATACTTGCTGAAATAATCTATTTAACAGTATTTAAAACTTCAAAAAGTAATTTAAATGAAATAATAAGGTCCAAAAACAATACCGAAGAGATTGGCAATGTACTTTATACAAAATATTTTATTGATTTCCAATTAAGTGGAATAGTACTTTTGCTAGCCATGATCGGAGCCATTGTGCTGACTCATGTTTATAGACCATCAATCAAAAGACAGAATATAGATAAACAAAACTCAACTTTTTCTAAAGATAGGGTCAAATTAATAAAGGTAAAATCTGGCGAGGGTATCCAAGATGATAACTAATTTAACTTACAATCATTTTTTCATACTTTCACTTATTGTATTCATTATTGGTTGTTTTGGATTATTTCTTAATCGTAAAAATATGATCTTGATTTTAATGTGCATAGAAATAATTTTATTAGCAGCTAATATAAATTTTGTTTCTGCATCTGTTTTTTTAAACGATATTAATGGACAGGTCTTTTCGATTTTTATTTTAACCATAGCTGCAGCTGAGGCTGCTATAGGTTTAGCTATTTTAGTAATTTATTTCAGAAACAAAGGTGAGATTGATGTTACAAAAATCAATCTTTTAAAGGATTAATGATAAGTTATAAGCTTCTTTTCTTTTTACCCTTAATTTCAACAATAGTTACTTATCCATCAGGAATTATATTAGGAGATAAAACTGCACAGTATGTTTCATCGGGGCTAATCTCTCTAACTGCTATTATCAGTTGGATACTTTTTATAGATTTTTATAACACAGGATCTGCTGAAACTATTATTCCCGTTTTAGATTGGTTGCTTATATCTGGTCAATTCTTTAATTGGGGTATAGCGGTTAATTCTTTAACATTAATTATGCTCACTCTGGTTTTAACAGTATCTGCTTTAGTTCACATTTACTCAATTGAATATATGGCTCACGACAAATCTAAAACTAGATTCATGGCTTATTTGAGTCTTTTTACATTTTGTATGGTTGCTTTAGTTGTAAGTGATAACCTAATTCAATTATTTTTTGGATGGGAGGGCGTGGGCCTTGCCTCTTATCTATTAATAGGTTTTTGGCACCATAAAAAATCAGCAAACCTTGCAGCTATGAAAGCTTTTCTAGTTAATAGAGTAGCTGACTTTGGTTTTTTAATTGGAATAGCCTCCCTCTACATATTTCTCGATACCCTGTCAATTAATGAAATTATTAATGAAAGAGAATTTTTACCTTATTTTGATGTAAATTTCTTAGGAATGAGAATAGATGCTTTAACATTTTCATGTTTCTTCTTATTTATCGGTGCAATGGGTAAATCTGCTCAATTCGGTTTTCATACTTGGCTTCCAGATGCAATGGAGGGACCTACTCCAGTATCTGCATTAATTCACGCTGCTACTATGGTGACTGCCGGTGTATTCCTCACTGTTCGTTTTTCGGAATTAATGATTTTGTCTGAATTTATTATGTACTTCATTTTATTTGTAGGATTAATAACAGCTTTTTTTGCAGCTTCAGTTGGATTTTTTCAGAAAGATATAAAAAAAGTAATCGCTTACTCTACATGTAGTCAACTAGGCTTTATGTTTGTTGCTTGTGGCTTAGGAGCATTCAATATAGCTATTTTTCATCTGATTACTCATGGATATTTTAAAGCGCTGCTATTCTTGTCATCTGGATCAGTTATTCACGGGGTTCATGATGAACAAGATATGGATAAGATGGGTAACTTGTTTCCTAAAATGAAAATAACAGCTTCAATGATGTGGGTAGGTACATTAGCAATTATCGGTTTCCCATATTCTTCTGGTTATTTTTCAAAAGATCTTATTTTAAGCTCTTCATTTAACTTAGATAATTTTGGCTTAATAGTTTATATAATATTAGCAATTGTTTCTGCCATGACGGCTTTTTATTCATTTAGACTTATATTTAAAGTTTTTCATGGAGAATACAGGGGCACCTACGAGTACAACAAAATTCATGAGTCAGGGCCTTTTATTATTACACCATTAATAATGCTTTCGATTGGAGCTATTTTTGCCGGTTATTTCTTTAAAGATATATTATCAGGATATGGCTCTAAAGAATTTTGGAATAGTATTATATATTTGAATGTTGATAAAAATATATACTCATCTTTCTTTCCTTTATTTTCAAAATCCTTAGTTGGCGTAGGGGTAATTTTTGCAGTTTATTTTTATGGCTATAATCCACATAAACTAATTTCACTTAAGCAAGATTTTAAAAAAATATACAAATTTGTTCTTAATAAATGGTATTTTGATGAACTTTATTACAAGTTTTTTGTAAGACCTTTGTATGATTTAGGTAAATTTTTATGGTTTAGAATTGACCAAGGACTCATCGATAAATTTTTACCTAATGGTAGTGCTTCTATAGTTTCTAGCTTAGCTGAAAGATGTAAAAAAATTCAAACAGGTTTTATTTTTGATTACACCTTTATAATAATCACAGGATTTACATTATTTATTAGTATAATTTTTTATGTTTCGGTTTCTTAAGTGAGTTTCCCAATTTTATCTCTTTTAATACTTACTCCTTTGATCGGAGCAATAACATTATCTTTATCTAGTAGCTCTCAGTTAAAAAATAAAACTATCTTTATATCTGGTCTATGGATAACCACTGGTGAGTTTATTTTAAGTTTACTTCTACCTATTTTTTATGATCAATCTAAACATGGATATCAATTTAAAGAATTCCACACTTGGTTTGATAAATTTGATATTAATTATTATCTTGGAGTAGACGGAGTTTCTATTCCTCTTATTCTTCTAACTACATTTCTAGTACCAATTTGCTTACTGTGTTCTTGGAATTCAATTCAAACCAGAGTAAAGGAATTTGTTATTTATTTTCTTTTATTAGAAAGTTTCATAATTGGTGTTTTTGTAAGTTTAGATATTGTCATTTTTTACGTTTTCTTTGAAGCTGTATTAATACCCATGTTTCTTATAATAGGGATATGGGGCGGAGAAAATCGCCTATATGCTACTTTTAAGTTTTTTTTATATACTCTTGCGGGATCGGTTTTAATGTTACTTGCAATTGTTTATATTATATCTGTCACAAGTACAGGCAATATTGAAATTATCTCTGAATATGTTTTTGATAATAATATTCAATTAATTCTTTTTTTGTGCTTCTTTGCTTCATTTGCCGTCAAAGTACCTATGTTTCCTTTCCACACTTGGTTACCAGACGCTCATGTCCAAGCCCCAACCAGTGGATCAGTCATTTTAGCTGGAGTTTTATTAAAATTAGGCGCCTATGGCTTTATGAGATTATCTATCCCTTTTTTTGAATTTGCCTCAATTTATTATCAACCGTTAATTTTTTCATTAAGTTGTATTGCCATAGTCTATACTTCCATAGTTGCATTAAGACAGACAGATATGAAGAAGATGATTGCTTATTCTTCTGTGGCCCACATGGGTTTTGTTACAATCGGCATCTTCACTTTAACTCAAGATGGTATGAATGGTGCTTATTTTCAAATGATAAGTCATGGTATTGTCTCAGCTGCACTATTTTTAATAGTTGGAGTGGTTTATGAAAGACACCACACTAGAGTGATAGCAGATTATAGTGGTGTAACTAATGTAATGCCAAAATATTCATTCTTTTTTATGATATTCATGCTCTCTTCTGTTGGATTGCCTGGTACCAGTGGTTTTGTTGGAGAATTTTTAGTTATTATGTCAACTATAACTGTAAATATTTACCTAACCATATTCACAGCTATTGGAGTAGTTTTAGGTGCCTCTTATATGTTGTTACTTTATAAAAATGTAAATTTTGGTGATATTAAGGATGATATTAAGAACTTATCTGACTTAAATACTATTGAACTTTTTTATTTTTCATGTCTTGGTGTCTTAACTATTCTTCTGGGTATTTATCCTAAACTATTGTTCAAAATGATCGATCAAAGTATATCAATGGGAATTTTATAAATGTTAAATTTATATTCTTTTGCTCCTGAAATCCTAATATTAACACTGATATTATCAACAATAACTCTTGGTCTGATAAACAAAGGTTCATCAATAACTTTAAACCTAATAGGTTTTACAGCTCTTACATTTTTCATAATTTTTAAAGGTAGTAGTTTTTATTCATTTTCAAACTTAAGTGATAACTCTATAAATTTAATTTTATTGTCAAAAATAATTTTATCTATTGGCTCCGGTATATTTATCCTTTTAGTAAAACGATCTTTGAAAAATGAAAACATATTTAGATATGAATACATTCTATTCATACTATTTGCTGTTCTTGGTTCATTTATCTTAATTTCTAGCGATAATTTTCTAACAGCTTTTATAGGACTTGAATTGCAATCTCTTTCTCTGTATTTAATGGCAGCCTTTAATACAAAAAATTTAAATTCAAATGAGGCTGGTATTAAATACTTTTCACTAGGTGCTTTATCATCCGGTTTTTTATTATTCGGTATTTCTATGGTTTATTTTGACACTGGAAGTTTTATATTTCAAAAATTAGATCAATTTACATATATAAGTGAAATTGGATTTTCCTTAATATTGATTTCTTTATTCTTCAAGGTTTCTGCTGCTCCTTTTCATATTTGGACCCCAGATGTTTATGAAGGTTCACCAACTATTTCAGTATTGTTTTTCGCAAGTCTTCCAAAATTTGCTTCCCTTGTATTTCTATTTAGATTTTATCATGAGTTAAATATCGCCGATATAAAATCTCTCAACTATATATTCCAAATAGTATGCGCTATATCTCTCTTAATAGGTGTTTATGGAGCAATTACTCAAAAGATAATTAAACGCCTCTTAGCATTTAGTTCCATAAATCATATTGGTTTTATGTTATTGGCTATTATGAGTCATAAGCTAATGTCTGAGGGAACATTGTTTTTTTATTTAATAATATATTTAGTTACTATCTTTGGGGTTTTTACAGTTATCTTAAATCTTCGTTCCACTGAAGGAGAAATAATAAAAATTTCAGATTTGAGTGGTTTGCGTTTCACTTCAAGGCCCAAAGCTATTTCGATGTTGGTATTTTTATTTTCATTAGCTGGGATACCTCCTTTTGCAGGTTTTTTTGCCAAATTTTTTGTTTTGTCAGCATCTATAAATGAAGGCTTTTATTTATTGTCGGTTATTGCTGTATTAAGTTCAGTTATAGCTGCTTTCTACTATCTATCAGTTATTAAAAATATGTTTTTCAATGAGTCAAAAGTTGATCTTTTAATGGATAATAACAAATATGGATCTTTTATATTTATCTCAGCTGCAGTTTTTGTAACATTATTTTTCTTTTATCCAGATCCTTTAATTAATCTTGTCGATAATTTATTTAAATAATTTTGTATAAAGTTATTTTTGATAAAATTAATACTACTTTCGATAAAAAATATTTGGGAAAAAATTTTTTTAAAATTTTACAAAATAATAATCTTACAATTCAATCATTTGAACAAAAGAATGGCGTTGGTAGAGGGGCAAAAAAATGGATTAGTCCAAAAGGGAACTTGTATTTAACCATAAATCAAAAAATTGATACAAAAAATATTTTAAAAATGAGTTTCTACATCTGTTATTTGGTTCATAAGTATTTTAGAAAAAAATATTTTATAAATTTAGATTATAAATGGCCCAACGATTTATATTATAAAAACAAAAAGATAGTTGGGGTTGTATCTAAATCTGAAATCTCCTCAAAAAATACTTTTATTCAAAATGGTTTGGGTATTAACCTTAATAAAAGCCCAATTAAAAACTCTACCTCATTATCTAAAATTATTTTAAAAAATATATCTGTTCTTCAATTCTCGAGAGATTTACTAAAATTTTTGAATAATAATCTACATTTGAGTATAAATGAAGTGAATTTAACCAATTACTTGAATACATATTTATTAGATACATTTAAATTAAAACATCCAATATACAATGATGGTAATATTAAAATAATTAAAGTTGATAAAGATTTATCTTTAATAATTCAATACAATGATGAATATAAAAATATTTATTTTGGTGAGCTCATATGAATTTAGCTATTGATATCGGAAATACTTCAATCAAGAAAGCTAGTTTTGATAATTTTAAATTAAATAAAATTAATCATTTAAATTACTCTAAAAAGAATATTAGTAAAATATTACAATTTTTAAAAGATGATTTTAAAAAATATGAAGAAATTATCATATGTTCAGTTGTTCCAGAGATAAATACAATCATAAAAAAAAATTTTTCATATGAAAAAAGAAAATTTGTATTTGTAAATAAAATAAAACTAAAAAAATATGTTCATCAATCAGTAAATCTAAAACATTTAGGAAATGATCGAATTATAAATGTATTATCTGTTACTCAATTATTCAAAAATAATAACAATTTTATAATTATTGATTTAGGCACAGCAACAACTATAGATATTATAATTAAAAAGAAATATTTTGGAGGAATAATACTTCCAGGTTTGAAAACCTCATACTTAAATTTGATTAGTCTAGCTTCTGAGATTAAAAGTATAAAATTTGAAGAGGAAAATGAGATTATAGGTAAAAATACAAAAGGTGCTCTTTTGGCTGGTTATAACACAGGGTATAAATTAATGATTGACGCATATTTAAATCTTTTAAAAAAGAAGTTTCCTAAAAATTTTAAGCTTATATTTACTGGAGGCTATGCCAATAATATTATTGCAAATAAAAAAAATTGTATTTACAAAGATGATTTAACTCTTATGGGTTTAATTTCATATAAACAGAATTTTATAAATTAAAATTAATGAAAAATATTGAAATATTAAATAATAAAAATCACAATTATTTCTTATCAATTGGTGGTATAGGTGAAATAGGCGGAAATAATTACTTATATTCATTTAAAGGTGAACAAGTTATTGTAGATGCAGGTATATCCTTTGCAGATGAATCTTTGCCAGGTGTTGACATTACTATTCCTGACCCACATATTTTTTTAAATAATTCTATTAAACCGAAAGCAATGATTCTTACACATGCTCATGAAGATCATGTAGGAGGGTTAGAGTACTATTTTGATAAAATTGATTTTCCTATTTATTGTAATAAATTTACACTTTCATATATCAAGCATAAATTTAAGAAAATATCTGATTATGAAAAAAAATTTGTAATTATTGAAAATTATAAGGAAGTAAAATTTAATAATTTTTCGTTCCAATTAATACCAACTACCCATTCAATCCCAGATCCGACTGGAATTTTTTTTAAAACAGATACAGGTAATATATTTCATACTGGGGACTGGAAAATTGATAAAGAGCCTGTTACTGGTAAGCCCTTTGATTACAATAATTATAAATTACTTAAAGATGAAAAAATTGATTTATTAATAGGAGACTCCACCAATGCTGGTGTTAAGGAAATTTCTCGTTCAGAGTCTGAATTAGATCCATCTTTTGATAATTTATTTAAAAATCTGAATGGTAGGATCATAGTCACTTGTTTTTCATCAAATATTGCTAGACTTAAAACTGTAATTTCTAACGCCTTAAAGCACAAAAAAAAAATATTTGTCGTTGGTAGGAGTATAAAAAGAGCAATATCTACAGCTATTGAGGAGAATTTGATTAATAACTTTGAAATATTAAATGAAAAATTATTTGATGATTTTGATAAAGATAAGGTCGTTTTAATTTGCACAGGTAGTCAAGGTGAAAAAAATTCAGCCCTTTCCAAGATAGCGAATAACACGCACAATAAAATAAGATTAAGCCCAAATGATAACATCATTTTTTCATCTAAGGAAATACCAGGCAATGAAAAGGCAATTTCATATTTAAAAAATTCTTTTAGCTACCTTGGTTTAAATATTATATCTGATGAAGATGAATTTGTTCATGTATCAGGTCATCCTGGGATAAATGAAATTAAAGAATTTTATAAATTTTTGAAGCCTCTATCTCTTATTCCAATGCATGGTGAATACCTACATTTAAAAAAACATTTAGAAATAGCAAAAGAATTGAATATTGAAAAAACATCTTTACTTCTCAGTGGAGATATATGCCAATTAGATCTAGTTAATAAAAATCATAAATTAATAGAACAATTAGTTATTAAAAAACTTCCTGTTATTCAAAATTCAATAGTAGAAGAAATGAATTTTATAAATGAAAG
>MDTD01188025.1_pt1 | contig 14099 bp, 20 predicted proteins | sample 811221 | NCBI WGS metagenome assembly MDTD01 (sample SAMN05326646, study PRJNA326480) | marine metagenome | isolation source: seawater | place: Pacific Ocean: South West | collected 2011
ATAGGATGTACATCTTATTGTAAAAACCGTGGAAATTCTGGATGATAAAGAGAAATACAGCCTTCTAGGCTGTGGACCATTGCTGGAAAGATTGTTCTGGAGGGTGGAGCCGGCTGCTTCACTGAAAATTTCAGGACGATGCTGTCGATGCTGCCTTTGCAAAACCTGAGAAGTACACAATCTCCTCGGGACACAACAAGCAACTATGTATGGAAAGATGTTTTCAAGACATGCGGGTATTGAAAGGCTAGCCCCTTGCTGGCCTTGGCGGTTTCGGAACCGCGTATTAATTACCCCTTGTGCGTTGATATAACACACCCGCAGTATATTGTTACTAATGTAACTTAGACATGACAACAGTTAATGTTTTTGACCAGACTCACGCGTGTCGTGCGGCTTCAGTGCCGTCAATCGCTGTGAGTACTGTCGAATTAAAAGACCTAAGAAGAGGTCTATGCCGATACGCCGTTGGAAAAAGCGGCCGTGAGAAGACTGGTGTTGCCCCCCTGATAATGGAGTGGCGACTGGTTGAAGGTATCCGCCGTGTAGCCCTAACTAAAAGAAATAGTGGCAATAACGTGGAAGAACTAAAGGTGGCAACTGACGAAAGTGATTACGAAGGCGCGCAAGTGAAATACGTTGCAGGCCCGTATGCACCACCAAAAGGACAAGAAGGGGCGACAATTCCCTTCGCTGTCGAGTTCATCCGAAACTACCCCGGCTGGGTACGTAAGGAACTAAACATTCCGGATAATGAAAATGCTCCGGGATTAATCCTTATGCTTCGCGACTGGCATAATTGGGTTGGACATAATAAATATCTAATTGACTTACAACTGCAAACTTTTGAACAGATTGCGCAAGAAGGTCTTGATATAATCGTCCTTATGGTAACCCCTGATACCATAGACATTCCTCCTGAAATTGGGGAATGGGTTGATTCTGCTGAACTTGCTTTGCCGAACCAAGAGGCTCGGATTGAGGCTGTTCGCAATATGAAGAATCAATTATCTGCCAAGCGTAGTGGTGATTTCCCTATGGTTGAAGCAATGACAGACCAAGATATCGAGTCTGTTGCTTCCGCCGCTGGAGGACTATCATCTGTTGGCATTGACAACCTACTGTGTAAGAGTCTAGCACTCAAGCGCGGTTTTGACACAACTTACATCTCGGCAGATAAAGCCAAGAAAGTACGAGCCATGGGCTACGACTTACTTGAAACTACTCTGACGATGGATGATGTAGGTGGTCTGGACATACTAAAGGAAGAAATCGTACTACTCAAACCGCGCTTCTCACAAGATGCGTTGGAATACGGTTTCAAGCGACGCCCAACTGGTATCCTGCTTGCAGGTGTACCGGGTACGGGTAAGACTTTGTCCGCAAAGGCTATCGGAAATGAACTGGGAATCCCAGTACTGGTTATTGACCCCAGTACGCTAAAGGACCAGTACGTCGGTGGCACCGAGAAGAATTTGAAGCGTCTATTTAAGACCCTTGAAGCCGCGGCACCAATCGCGGTAATGTTTGACGAGGCTGAAAAAATCGTCGGCAAGCAAGACAAGGTTTCAGATGGTGGAGCGCATTCAGCAATGCTTGGACAGATTCTGACTTTTATGTCAGAGCGAGCCAGCGCGTTGGGTGTATTCTTTATCTTCACGGCTAACGACATGAGCAAGTTCCCTGTTGAACTGGTTCGTCGTTTCGATTTGCGGATGTTTGTTGATTTGCCGTCCTCGCAAGAGCGACGTCATATCTTCTCCTTGAAGATGGCTGAGAACAGACAAACTGATGAAGGAATTAACATGGATGAACTCGTACGTAACACTAACGAATATTCAGGTTCCGATATCGAACAAGTAGTCGAAAAGGCAATGTCATATGCTTATCGAGATGGCCGAAGACCTCCTACAACAGAGGATTATCTTCAGGCTATTGAGAAGACTGTGCCTACTGCACACACATACGCTGAACAAATTGACCACATGAAAAAATGGGTCAGGGACAAGACTATGATTCCTGCAAACTCCGAGAGTATATCTCTAACGGAAGCAGAATCCGAAGAGTCTATCCGTTCTGTAATTTGAGCAGAAAGAATAAAGGCCATATGGCCCTAGAGTAAACCATGACGATTAAATGGTCAATGGACGAATTAAAACGAATCTTCGGACCTGAAGAAGTATTTAGTTCACTAGCCGTGTATCACCACTTTAAGAATACAAAGGACTACCAAGACAACATCAAGATAAAAGAAATACGAAATATGTTCGTTACTACGATGCAAAGGGTTCCTGATTCTGCTATGGAATCATTACACGGTTTATTTGACAAAACAGTTGACGACTTTTCTGAATTTGTAAAAGACCCATCTGTTTTTGCTGAACGGGTTAAAACAGGTTTTAGAAACCCTGTCGAAAATCTCACTAGCGAATCAGTGTTCAAGGATGCTGTTCGTGCTGTACTTATCTTCCGTATAGCGGAAGAAAAGAAAATGGAATTAACAGATGCGGCCGTGGAACGCGACCGCACTATTAATCGAATTATATCTATCGCTTCAACGCGATTAGAGCATATTCTTGGAACAGTAGCCCAATCACTGATTGGAGCAAAGGAATCATTAGACTTAACCGATGGTGATGTTAAAAGATTAAGCCTCAGAGTACTAGATGTATTCGATGATGGGCTTGAGACACAATTACTAATTGACGGAATGCCTATTGAAAGCGATGCTGACTTCAAGGATAAATTATCGAAAAATAAATCTAATACAGAAATTGCTGAGAAAAATAATCCGATGTACGGCTGAAAAGCCTTAGTGGAAAGCCCAACTTGACTTCCGTTGTTACGAAGTTGGTTGGGTATATTTTTTTAACTGTATGCCCTGAGCATACATAGTGCTGAACATGAAAAAAGTCGTTAGGCTGACTTTTGCTAAGGAAAAAATCCTAAAGGAAAATATGCCTAAGAACCCTGAACTATCACACAAACTACTTGTAAGTTTATTGCAACGAATAGACACGCTGATTTCTAACAATGATGGAAAAATCGATGAAGAAATAGCGTCTGAAATAATGATTGCAACCTTACTATTTATCGGGAATGAATCCGGTATTAATAGTGGAGATAGATTAGATAATGAGCAGTTATACTCTTTAATTTCAAATTTTATGGTGGGTGCCATGTTAGATTTGAATCTGGGGGAAAATTTACAATGAGCAGGAAATTGCTCGAAAATCGCAGGAACCGTGAGCCCTTGTGGATACGGTTTCAACAAAGCGCTGCTAAGATTCAAGAAATCAAAAGTAAGCGTACAAAGCGAGAAAAAGAAATTGGTCCAAAAGGGCCTAACCCAAATGTCCAAGAACGAGCAAATGAAGTTCTTGAACAACTTAAAGATAGTGAGGCATGACCTCTTAGATATGGAAGAAACAATTCGACGTGAAGACCTCACTTATGAGTCAGCCGGTATTAATCCTGATGGGCAAGAATTATCTTATGCTCAAGGTGACCTGCTTGACCAATATGTTGGTGATGTTCATATGAATTTAATTACTGCTGTAATGGATATTATTGTAAAAGATGCAATTGCTGATGGATTGACCCAAGAAGGCTTACTCGCCTTTTTTCAGTGGAATATCAATTCTATGTGGCGATATATAGATTTACACGACCATCAGAGCCGAGGTGAAGTTAATATGGAGCCTGTCGGACTTTCTGGAAAGAACGTTACAGTATCGTATCATTGTGGGACAGAAGCATGCGACCCACCTTCTGAGGAAGAATGATTCCTCTTAGATGACCGAACAAGAAGAAAATCTTGAACGAATCGCAAACTCCCTTGAAGGAGTTGAACTAGCACTGAATGAAATCGGTGTTGCGCTCAATAAACTACTAGATTTTATTTCAGTAGTATCTTTTGAAGACCTTGAAGCGCAAATCGAAGAAAAAAGTGAAGAATTGAAGCGTATGTAATGCGCCTAGAATGAAAGATTGGCTACAACATCAGTCCTCTAATTTTAGAGAACTTATCCAATCGGGATGCGCAGAGCAGATGCCAATTATGTTATCTGTTCCGCTACCCTATACATTTATCGAGAAAGCACTGACTTATACCTCCAACACATTCGACAAGCGAACTAACAAGTGGAGGTGGCATGGCTCATCCGGCAAGACTACTGCATTTAGAGTGTCTGCCACTTGTGATGGAACTATGTTATATATGTCATTTACATGCTTATCAACTGGCTTATCTGCTAATATATACTCTCCTGTTGAAAATGGACGAGTATTCAATGTGATTGTACCAAGGATTCGTCTTAACGTACATGCATTATCTGGAAGGCCATGGAACTACAATAATCAAAGCGAAACTGGATTCGTTTTGGTAGCAAGTTCTGAAGTATTTGGAATCCTTTGTAACGGATGGAGTGGCAGTCAACCTATTGACTCGCTATTTACTAATAATACCGTACAAAGAACAATGATAACCGGCCAAAATATTGGCATTGGTATGTGGTCATATAATGGGCTTCGCCCATTTATTGCACCAAAATCAGATACTCTCGATGAAGATTTTATCGAATACAGACGTGTGCGTGATAAACACTCTATACATTTTGGGGTTGAAAACTCCATAGTGGATAGAATTGTACCGTCTGCTATTATCGGTGTAAAGCCTGAGCATGGTCGGTGGTTGCTAAACAAAGCGGCTAAAACGACTAGCAAAACAAAAGGCGAACTACTGATTCACTTCCGCGAAGGAACTCCTATGTTCTTTGGCGTAAGTCCTACCGGTACTGAACTCTCCCTTGAATATGGCCAACATGGCAAAGCAGGGAAGCGTGGAAAGTATCGTTCATACTCATATTCTGGTAAAGATAGGTTAATTGGTATTGCTCGTGATAGCATTGGAACCAAAGACCTAGGCAGTCTAGTAAAGTATTCCGAAGAAATGTATTTCGGAGCAAGCGACACAAAAGTTGTTCTTGGATGGAAGATTAATGATATAACTTTCTTATGGGAACATGATGTACAACAGACGGAAATAATACATCCAATGATTGACGAATTTTCTGATAAAGAAGTAACGCCATTGAATGCTAACTCGTTTGAATTACCTATTGTGCGCGATGACTTTAGATTACCTAAATTTTTACAAGGTTATGATAATGTTGAGGAAGAAGAAGATATGACACCAGATGAAGCGAAACTATTGATTCGTTGGTGGAACGACCACGTTAATGCCGAAATCATGGCTGGTCGAAAGCCCACTAATGAGTCCCTTGAACTATTTGAAAAAATCAAAAAAAGTGCCCAATAGGCACCTAGAATGATTGCAACTGGGCCAATTAACCGATGGATTAAATTCATCGAGATTAACCCTACATTAAATTCTAATAATTTAGATGATGCAAAAGGCGTATCTTACCGTGGAGTATTAACATACCCATGGTCTAAGAAAAGTGGCAAAATTGCCGATGGAATACGCACCAAGCAGTGTTATTTCTGGACATCAACTGGCGAAAGTTTGACTGAAAATATCGAGTCAAATGAAGCCATGGCGCATGTTAGAATAGCACTTCTTAAATTTGTCATTGCTAATCCTGATGATACAACTATCACTGGGAATAGAATCAATAAAGTATTGCAAACTATTACTGAAGTTAAGGATGGATTTCAATGAAAGACCGTATTGATGCGGTTTTTGGAGATGATGAAATACCTATCCCAAAACCACTATTTGGTTTTACTTTACGCGGAGCCCATGAAAAAACTGAGGCACAATTGCGACATATGATTGCAACTGACCGAAGAATCAAACATCCATTAAATGATTTTGAAACCAGTTTATACAATGCTGTACAAGTGCATTGTGCTGTTACTGGCAAAGACATTGAAGAGATGTTCAAAAAAGCGCTGGAAGGATATAGAATACTTTACGATAAAGTGAATGGTCGAATGAATTTGACCATTGAACAAATCGAAAGTGGACATCCTGATATTGCCGCTTGGGACGCAAAATGGATAGGGGTACCGCCTATGGTATTATCTGGTAAAGATAATAACAAAATGATACCAATTGCACCAGCAAGAATTTGTTTGGTTGCTAATACTAATCAATATGATTCCGACCTACGAGAAGCGTTTGAAAACGTTGTTGGGGCCGGATGGGAAGAGATAGCGTATGCCAATCCCTTTTACATTGTTGCTAGAACAGTGACGATTGAGGGTGATGAAAGCGTACACTATCCTATATCTATCTTAAATGATGTAATGGCTGTGGCTCTTAACTTAGCGCCACTGTATAAAACGTGGGAATAACTCACTTAGACCATGTCTGTAAATGATACTGGCAGTACGGAAAAGCGAACTCGCGCACCCTCGGTGCCTGCGAAAGAGTTTATTCGTATTTATAACTCATCTAAGAACATTGATGAGGTTGTCGAAAAGACAGGACTAGCACGACATACTGTGATGCAAAGAGCCAGCGAGTTCCGACGCAAGCACAAAATTAACATGCGTCGTTTTCCACAATCAATGCCTGCGCGTAATGATTGGGAAGAACTTGCGGCTTACGCTCAAGCAGTCCTTGACGAATCAGGTTATGAAGAACCTAAGTCGGAGTCTAGCGACAACAAGGAGTCAGAAGATAACTGAATTCCAAATTCGGTGCCTAGAATAATGCTAGGTACCCTAGATGTGTTAGTAAAAAACATATTACGCGTGTAAGTAGTGCGGGGATATCCTATCTAATTACACGCACGCGCGAGTATTTCGTGCTTGCTCCTTTGGAGTGACGCGTTATGCTCTATCCTCGTGGTAGGATAAAATATAGAACACACTTTTCTGCGCAGGTAAACGCCGTGAAGTGGGAAGCGGGTAGTTTCAACCAAGGACAATTTGGTCTTGCATACGTGCAAAGCCAATGCGTCCACTACCCTTAGACAATGTCGTTTATTGGCAATGCAAAGAAGGCCTTTTCTAAAGGCATTAAACTGACTGGTCTTTGGCCTCAAATGAAGAAGGACGAAGCAGGTAACAAAACCGAAGAGGTATCTCACCTCAGCGGTAAAGTCGGTCTCGATATGGAAGGTAATCCTGTCGAAATCGTTGTGCGTACTGGTGATACTTTCAAAGTATGGCCTAACAGTTACAAAAACAGTCCTAATGCACCAGAATATAACCTTCAATTTTACGCTGATTCCCAAGAAGGGAAAGAAGAAACAGCGGAGTGAATTCGGCCCTCGGGCCCTAGAATGTTTAATCTAAATACTAGAGAACATGAACCCCCTGAACATAAAGAACTAACGACAACAATTGGTGTTGGCGTATATGAGTTGAATAGTTTAGCGGGTACCATAAATAATCACTACGGTAATGGAAACCGATGTGATAATGCTGGTTTGTTAGATTTTAGTTTGAAAATAACAGATTTTGGTGGCGGTTTCAAACTGCATACATCACCAAGACGCAATAAAGCGAGAAATGCTACCTCGGAATTTAGTTTCGGTGGTCATAATCTCGGAATTCATTGTGGACTGAATATTATACTACTAAAAGTTACGAGCGAAACTAGAGAACAGAGTCAGTACAGTAGTGGCGGGGACCATAATGAAATCCCCGGCCCTAATTTCACTGGAAAAATACGACCTGATTTTCCACCTACTGAGCAATACTACCTGATTGCCGTTGACCCCGACGAATGTCATTTGGTCAGAACTGGTACAGGACATGCATGGTATGTACAATGCGATACAACCATAAAGGCTGGAAAGAAAGTTTCATCTGATGAATCTATTAATATTAGATTCTGCTCAAGTTCTGGTAAAATATACGGTATGATTTCCAAATTATCTGGAATGGATTACCTAATGGCGGCAAGGGTTTGTAATATAACAAACTCTGCTGAAGGTCCTTCTGTTGGAGAAGGTCCTGCTATTACTAACTGGGTTAGTTGGTCACTAAACAACTGCCTAGACGAACTATCAGCAAGCCAAGAAGAAAAGGAAAACGTCAAAGCGAAGACATGGATTGCTCCTGTTGTAAAATACAGCGAACAATTCAAAGACGCTGAGAATATTTATCATGTAGGCCACTTGAGATTTGTAAGGGTGGCTGATGGAATGGTTGGAAATAATTCTAACCATGTGCTTGACCATGTACAATGGTATGGCATTATACCTATACTAAATGTTGAGAAGTCTATGGACATAACTCTTGATAATCATTACTTTACTTATTATACTGATAATGGTTGTAAAGTTTGTAATCAAGTATCATTAGAACTGCCTCCGGGCAGATATGCTATTGATGTTAACAAGACTTGCTTTTACTATGCTAAATCGTATAAATATCCTCATGGCAAGAAGGCATGGATTTTGTCTATGCTTGCTAATTCGCAAGTTGTTATCGAGAAGAATATCACTGACCGTATTATGCCGGTTGGAGAAATGCAAAGCATGGCTAACATTGCTTACAACGATGACGATGATTTCCTTAACCGAATATGAGGCCATATGGCCCTAGAAATGGAAAAGAGTATTGATAAAACAGCCAATGAATATATCCTTGGTGTTTGTGAAGACATTGGCCCTTCGTTAAAATTCGCTGTACAGCAACGATTAGCAAAGGGTGAACAAGAATACGGACACCAAATTAGACCATTGGATAATACTACTACTTGGGGTACAAAGAACGACAGTTGGCTAGAAATGGCCGAAGAAGAGATTGCAGATGCAATTATTTACGTTCTTACCCACTATTTGAGATTAGTTGAGCAAGGACGTTCTGATGAAATTTCTTTCCAACTAACTATGCACGCCGTGAGGCAGTTGAACGAGATACATCGCTTGATGGCTCTTATCACGCCTTAATGGCCTAGATGACAGAAGACGTAATTGATAACGGTTCTTTTATTATCACTAGTGAACACGGTGCAATACCGGTTTTTGGACACGAAGCAAAGTGGCGAGTATCTAACAATTCAGTTGGATATGAAACTTTAGTTCAGTTTTGTCAAATAAACCAGTTAAACGTGGCGCTAGTTCCCCCTCCGCGATGCGGAAACGATGCGTTTGCACTTGCTGTACAGATTTTTAATCGTCGTTCTAAAACGACAGTTACGCTAAGTGAATCATCAGAATGGGATGGCAATACTTTCCAAGAAACTTGGGCTGTTCGCGCTTTATTGCGTGGACGTGAGTATGCGCTAATTAGGGAAAGATTGGGTAAGAAAAATGGGCGAAAGCACATTGAACAGACTCCATTATACAGGATTGAACACATACCTGTACCAAATGGACAGTCAACCGAAGAATGGCGTACGAATTACATGTTGCGCTGTCAAGGTATTACTCAATTGACTGACGAGGAAGGAGTTTCAAGTCCTGTGGGGCCGGCTAATAGCCAAGAACTTCGCTCTCGTGTTAGAATTGTACCCTATAATCCTGATATTGCTATTAATGATGTTGAAGAACATATTGCTATGGTAAGAAGGCTTCAAGACAAATTTGTCGAAATGTCGACGACTGTTGATGAAGTATTGATGAGAAACAAACTGAAGGCACTAATGGTTAGCCATAGTGCTGTACCTGATTCCACTGTTAGAGGTGGTATCTATCAGATTGCAAATGCGAAAAAGGCAGAAGAACTGAAGGAAGGAGAGGTGCAACCTCACCTAACAACCCTTCGACCGTTCGGAATGCTAATTCGTTATTGGGGTAACCAAAACAAGCCAGACCCGACCGCCGATGAAGCGGTTTGGGCTGATGACGATGGACGAGTTGATTATCGGTTGCGCGGCGATTTACGCCTAGTACCGAGAGTTAAAACTGAAGACCTATTGGATGAAATGACAAACAACGTTGAGCATCAACTTAACATTGCTTTTGGCGAACTACACGAGAATATTCGCGAACTATTACGCGACCTCAAAGCCGAAGCGTTAGATGCTGATAAGAACTCTAAGGGTGCTGAAAAGCAACAAGAGCGATTACGTAAGCGTGCGGAGCAATTCCGTAATGAAAGTCAGAAACTTCACGATATGGTTGGCAAATTCCAAGAACAACTTGGAAGGGACCTTAATGTCCGTACAACACCGTACAAAGACCAACAAAGCGACATTGATGCGCGATTGGCGGCTATACGTACAGTTGATGAAGTCACAGCAGATAGATTCATGTCTATGCTGGGAACAACCAAGGAAGAACCCAAAGCCGGTGGCTTTGAAGGACTTGGTAGTTTATTTGGTTAATCGGGCAAAATGCCCCTAGATGTTCGGATTACGAATTATCAATCTCGATAGACGAGAATATATTGAAATCAACGGTATTGGAACTTTGATTACTTACAATGGAAGTGTTCCAGCAAGTAAGAAAGGTACTAATTGGAGTAGTAGACAGTCGACTAGAAGTAATAACTATTATCACTCTAGTTCCGAAAATTCTTATGCTTCACCTGTTATTATGTATGGTTATATGTTATTAACCTCTAAAACAATTAATGAAGAGTTCAAAGATTTTGCAGAAAATAATCAAGCAAAAGGCTTGAACAAGTTAATCGGTTCTTGGAATGGTTCTCGAATAATTATGGAATATGGCGAAAGAAATTCTTCATATACACATTCGATTAATAACTATGATAGTTTAACTGATGCCGTTAAACAACTAGGTAATATGTACCTAAAGTTCGACAAGGTCTTAAAATAATAGACCCTAGAATGAAGTGGAAAAACAATATAACAAAATGTTGCCACATCAAAAAGGATGGTGATAAATGTAAATTACAGGCTGAAAAAGGAGAATATCTTTGTGAGTATCACAGGTATGACCTAAGAGCCTTTATGAGAAATCCTATATTCGCTGCTAAATTGTTTAAGCAGTATTGGGGTAAGGCGCATCATCCTGCGTGTGATAAAAAGGGGTCGTTAGTATGTGACTGTCCGGATATTTCGGATGGCGCGATACTGGCCTTAGCGTTGAAGCGAGGGAATGAAAAGTCGCTTTCAATGCATCCTACAAAACGCAGGCTGAACCACTTAAATATGCTAATCAAATTGAAACGTATCAAAGCGTATTATGATAGTATTACAGTGGACGACCTTTGGCTTCCTAATGAAGCCAAGTGGCGTCAAATCCGATTTTTTGTATATGACCGGCGAGCAAAACTTGTACGGGTAACGAAAATTAAGGATAACATTAACACCAAAGAAAAACTCCTAAAGCATTTGCGAAAACTGACTCCCTTGCATGTATATTATAGTACGAGCAAATGGATGCGTGCGCAAAATGTTGGACCAGACCCTTATTCTAAGGGTGGTCGTAAAAAATTCAAGAAACAAAACAGGATGGAATGGCTCGATAATTTATGGATGGGCCAAGAATTCTATGTTGATGTTGATTATGAAATGAAAGATACTACTATGGCGGCAGAAATGACTCGCCAAGTAATAAAATGGTATAGGGAAAATATGGACCAATTTGCTAATCTTACTGTTGTAAGTAGCGGAGGCAAAGGGTTTCATGTTATTGATTTTGGATTCATACCTGAACTGCATTTGAAAGGCCAATTGCTACAAGCATGGCAAGGTGCATATGATGAGAAATACAAGAAGAAAGGAATGACTCCTATGGGGATACGGCAAAACATAAGCCGTAATTTCAAACGCTTGATTGTGGACCAAATGAAGAAAGATGGGTTACTGGTGGACTTTGAAGTAACACCTGACCCTCGAAGAATTATCCGACTCCCGGGTACCGTACACGGAAAACATATGACCGTGTGTAGAATCATTGAAGAAACTGATTTATACGATTGGGAAAACAAGGAGATACCGTGATATTAATAGGCTACCTGCCTACATCACCTAGACATGTCTAAAGAAATGACGAGTCCGGATGGCTCCGGCCATCTGAGTTATAACCAAATGGTTGCTGCAAACGAGCAACTTATCGAGAAGTACGGCGAAGATTACCGCGACAAGATTGGTGGAAAATATACTCATTCTGATGGAACGCACTGCTATGTCGGTGCGCTCTTTGAAGAATTAGGTTATCCTCTGCCAAAAGCGGGTAAAGATTTCGCTAACGGTTCTGCCGTTGGTGGTATCAAGTCTTGGCTGGAAAAGAATCACAATGTTACTATGAGTCGTAACTTGCAAACTGCCCTTCAAGCGGCACAGCGCAAGAATGACACAAAGCAAACATGGGGTTCTGCGGCTGATGCATTTATGCAGTCGTACCGTAAGACGCATGCTCAAGAGCAGTTGAAAACACAAGCCGTAAATAAGATTTCTATGGAATCTAATGAAGGCACTATTTTCGACATGACCAGTACTTCTAATACTGCCTCTAAAAAGGTAGGACAGAAGATTTGGGAAGACTAATCGGCCCTTGTGGCCCTAGATGGCAAAAAAGACAAAAGTCTGTATTGTGGATGGCTGTAATGGTAATGCCGTCTATAAGCCAATGGTAAAGACTGGTAAAGCATTCAAAGAACGCATATTATGTATGAAATGTTGTGAAGCATTTCTTACTGAACACAACAGTCTATCAAATGTCCGCTTATCTTTACGCGGCATAAAGGCCAAACTATGAAGGCCCTAGTACATGATTACTGCAAAAGAATTAGAAGCGATGACTAAACTTGGCGCTTCATTTAATAATTTATTTGAAAGATTATTATGCTATGAAATAGCGAACTCACCGCACGAAGAATTGTTATTGACAAGGCTTTATGATTCCGCGAAAAAAGGCTCAAACGTCTTCGTGGCAAAGCCGAGATTCTTCGCACATATAATCGAACAGGCTAAACACGTTTTAGCCGATAAATATATGTCGACAATAGCAACTGAAACTGGACTTTCTAGAAGGGAAATAAGGCAAACCTATGACTGGGAAATGGCCGAACCTCCTGAACGTGATGGAAGTCAAAAGTTTCTAAGAATAATCGATACAGTACGACAATCATTTATCGAACGAGGCTTCAAATTTGAAGTAACTTGGGAAGTAATTGAAGAATATAAGGAGTTTCATAATGAAAAAAATCCGCCACATGGTCTGTGGTCGGACGCTTATGATAGTACAAGGTCAATACCTATAACAAAAGAATCTGCTACACAATATCCGGGACTTAAATTGCCCGATAAAGCACACTGGTATCTTGTACGACCTATCATAACAATCCGCTGGCAAAAGCCTAGCGACGAAGAAATAGAAACTACCGCGGAAAAATATTTCCGTAAATTAACTATGTCTGAACAAGAACAAGCGCTGGATAGTGCTATCGATATAGAAGATTCCTCACGGATGTTGAGGATTTGATTGTCAATGTGGCCTAACGGCCCTAGATGAGTAGCGAAAGCGAAAATGAAAACGAACCTCAATGGTTCCGTATCTGGAGTCCAGATAGCCCGTATACGGGCGGAACCCCTGCAAATGGAGGTAAGTTTTACGAAGCGTATATGAGCCAAAGTGCCGCCACCGACTTGACTATGATGTTGAGATTGATGACGGGAAATCAATGGTTCAACAACCCGGGAGAGCCGGACCCAGAGTATCAGCCAAGACTGGGCACTGACCGAATGGAAGGTGTAGATGGTATGTGGCTGGACAAAGATGGTTCTTGGCAAGACCGTAATGCTTAAACTTGGTCTAAGGACCTTAGATGTCAAACAAAAGAATTGACTTGACTCAATTTGAAGGTATAACAGAAGGCTATGCAGACGGTGCTTGGGAGTTGAATAACCCCCAAGATACAAACTGTTTAGTTCCCTTAGTGGGGACAATTGTAGCCTTCTCTGAGGCAAACGCAAATGCGGTTGTTCAATTACCTAAACTAATTGCTGAGTTGAAACGGTCCTACGAACGCATCGACGAACTTGAAAAAGAACCAAGCGTAACAATTGACGATTGGGACATCCCTTCACAGGGACCTTGCGTCACCGTCCGATACAATGGGTGTGAATACGTTGGGACTCTTGAAGAATGGTATACCTCGGAAGAGGAATGACGGCCTGAATGGGCCCTAGATGTATTGTTTAACAATACGAGATGCCCACAATAATTGTTGGGCAAAGAATTACTACTTTAATACATTAGAAG
>MDTD01061298.1_pt1 | contig 14096 bp, 16 predicted proteins | sample 811221 | NCBI WGS metagenome assembly MDTD01 (sample SAMN05326646, study PRJNA326480) | marine metagenome | isolation source: seawater | place: Pacific Ocean: South West | collected 2011
AATAGACGGAATTACCCCTGCCGCTGTATATATTTTGTTGTCTCATCTTAAAAGAAAGTCTATTAAGCATATAGCTTGATCGATTCGAATTTTTTAAAATTAGAAAAAAAAAGAGCTTCAAATGTTTCACGTGAAACATTAGAGGAGCTTGAAGATTACTCAAATCAAATAATTTTAAGAAATGCAAGAATCAACTTAATTAGCAAAAAAACTGAAAAGTCAATAAAAACAAGGCATATAGCAGATAGTGCACAAACTATTGAATTCATTGATAAAAATGATATAAAAGTTTGTACTGATATCGGTTCAGGCGCTGGACTCCCTGGCATAGTTTTAGGTATTTTGATGAAACCAAAAAAACCACTATTTAAGGTTATTTTTTATGAAAAAAGTTACCATAAAAGTAATTTCTTAAAAGAGATGTCAAAAAAATATAATTTAAATTCAGAAATTCATCAAAAAAATATTTTTCAGGAAGCAAATTTGATTACTGACGTAATAATTTGTCGGGCTTTTAAACCATTACCAATTATTTTTGAAATGGCGAAGACCAATTTTAAATATTTCAAGTATATTGTTTTATTTTTGGGGGAGAGTGGAAAAAAATTATTAAATGATGCGTTTAAATTTTGGATATTTGATTATGAGGAAAAGAAAAGTCTAACAAATAATGAGTCAACAATTGTAAAAATCTCAAATTTAAAAAAAAAAAGAGTTATTAAAAAAAAAAAATGAAAAATTTTCTTATCTTTAAATTAAAAAAAAATAAAATGTGTACAAGTATACTAACAAAACAAAAAAATTAGAAAAAAATGTATAAAAAAATAATATCGGTCATAAATCAAAAAGGTGGAGTGGGTAAAACTACTACCGTTATCAATCTTGCTGCTGGACTATCTATGAAAGGAAAAAAAATACTTGTAATTGACCTTGATCCTCAAGGAAACGCCACTACTGGGCTTGGATTGTCAAACACTACAAATTCTGATGCAACAATTTACAATGTATTAAATGGAAATAAGAAAATTTCAGATGTGATTACAGCAACAGATTTTCAAAATTTAAATATTATAACTTCTAACGTCGATTTGTCAGGACTTGAATTAGAGACGGCGGGAGATAGCCGTAGAGCCTTTAAATTAAAGGACGAATTAAGCGCTAATTTAAATGATTCTGGAGCATCGTATGATTATATAATTATAGACTGCCCGCCGTCATTAAGCTTACTTACAATTATGGCTTTAGTTGCATCTGATGCTTTAGTAGTACCCCTCCAGACAGAATTCTTTGCGCTTGAGGGACTAACTCAATTGATGAAAACCATTGATAGGATAAAATCCAATTTAAATCCTCATTTAGAGATTAGAGGAATTCTCCTAACTATGTTCGATAAAAGAAATAAGCTTTCAGGTCAGGTGGAGCTTGAGGCAAGAAACTATTTTAAAAAAAAAGTTTATTCAACCGCTGTTCCAAGAAATGTAAGATTGTCCGAAGCGCCATCTCATGGAATACCAGTACTTCTATATGATAAGATTTGCCCAGGTAGCAAGGCTTATTTTAAATTTACAGAGGAATTTTTAGAGCAAGATAAGCAAGTAGAGAGTGCAGCATGATTAATCCCTTTAAAAATAAAAAAGGTCTAGGAAGAGGTTTATCATCTTTAATAGGGGATTCTGAGATAAAAACATCAAAAGACAAAATCTCAATAAGTTCAATAATACCAAACAAAAACCAACCGAGAAAATCATTCGAAAAAAATTCATTAGACGATCTAACTAACTCAATAAAAGAAAGAGGTATTATCCAACCATTGATAGTTAGAAAGTCAGATGACCAAGATGATAAATTTGAATTAATCGCGGGTGAAAGAAGATGGCAATCTGCTCAAATGGCAGGATTAAATGAGGTTCCAGTTGTAGTTATTTCTGCTAATGATTTAAAATCTCTAGAACTAGCAATTATTGAAAATGTTCAGAGAAAAGACCTTAATCCAATAGAAGAAGCTGAGAGCTATAAAAATTTAATAGAAAAATTTAATTATGATCAAGACAAGGTTTCTAAATTTATTGGCAAAAGCAGATCTCATATTTCAAACTCATTAAGATTACTGAGCTTGCCTGAAAAAATTTTGAACTTAATCAGAGAGAATAAGCTTAGCCAAGGTCATGCTAAAATTTTAATTGGTTTAGAGAATGTTGTCGTTTTAGTCGAAAAAATTATTAAAAAAAACTTATCTGTTAGACAAACAGAGAATTTAGTTAGACTTTTAAAGAATGGAAACAAAAAGGTTCTAAAATCAAAAGATCCAAACATAACTTCTATAGAAAATGATCTAACAGAAAAAATTGGTATGAGAGTCTCATTAAAAAATAGTAAGAATAATTCAGGATATCTTACTTTTGAGTATAAAGATAATGATCAATTAGACAGAATTATCAAAGTAATAAAAGAATATTATTAATAATTACTGATTAGGTCAGAAATAAAATTTGTTGAATTATTAAAGTTCTTTTTAATTAAAACCTCAGTTTCGTTGGTTTTATAAATAAGTTCCCTCACTTTTTTGCTCTTCCAACCATTTATTTGTTTTTTAACACTCTCTTTCTCTTTCCAAAATATTGGTGGTTTGAAAGAAGATATTGTATAATCAATGTTTCCATTTTTCTCGAAAATCTCTACCAATTTTAGTAATCTTTTGGATCTGTTTAATATTGTTCTTATAATTAATATACAATCTTCATTTGAATAGTTATTTTCGTTTAAAATATTTGAAACTTTTTTTTTATTCTTTTGTAAATAGTTATCGACTAAATCAAATACTGAATAGTTTTCAGTAATGCTTGTGATTTCCTCGACATATTCATTTGTTATTACATTTTTAGAAAGTGATAAATTTTTTACTTTTTCTAATTCATTTTTTAAATTCCTTCTATCGCCTGCTGATCTTTCAATTATTAAATTTTTTGCTTCTTGCGAAACTACAATCTTATTAGAGCTTAAAAATTCATTCATTATTGATAATAAACTTTGATAATTATCTTCATAAAAAGGAATTATTGCTAAATTTTTTGATGTTTCGAAAATTTTCCTAATTTTTGATTTTTTCTCAAGTTTTCCACAATTTAAAACAACAATTATATCACTAGGGTTTCTGTCAATTATTTCGTTAATTATACCTAAAAATTTATCAGATACTCTATTTATTATAAATAACTTCCTTTCATCAAATAAAGATTTGTTTAAAATCCTAGATATAAAGTTATCTTCATTTTTTAATATTTCATTTTCATCAGACTTAACAATTTCACCTTTAAAATTACTAATAAACAAATCATTTAAAGCTTGAGATTTATACCCTTCGTTTTCGCCATATAACAAATATATATTATATTTAGATTTTACTTTTTGTACTTCAAGTGCTTTTAGAATCATTTTTCAATATTTGAAATTGTGTTTAATATTGATAATGCCATGTTAGAAGCTAAATTTTTTGTAACTATATCTTCATATTTTTCGAGTTCAAATTTGTCAGATATATTATTATAAGTATTTTTTTTAATTAGATTTTTGTCTAATACTACCATCTTATTTTCAATGATTTGAAAATTTATTGAAATTTTTAATTCAAAAATTGATGGATCTCCTTGAGCATCTTTAGATATTATTTTTTTTTCTTTTATTGAATTAAAATTTATTTTGTATTTGATATTTTTGCCTTTAACCCTCTCCAGGTTGTTAGTAACCACTCTATTAATTTGGCTATTTCCACTTGAACTAATACTCTTAAAAGAGAAACCATATTCTGACTCTGAATAAATTGGTTTATAAGAACAGCCAAATAATAATATAACTAAAAATGTTAGAAAAATTTTTTTAATCATTTAATAAAATATTAATCAATCTATTTTTTACGAATATAATTTTTTTAATGTTCTTATTTGTTAGATATTTATCTAAAGCTTTTAAATTCTTTAAATCCTTTAATAAACTTTCCTCATTAATATCTTTCGTTGTTTTGTGTATTGCTCTTTTTTTTCCATTGATTTGAACAACTAAGTTAATGTTATCATTTAATATTAATTTTTTGTCATATTCAGGCCAATTTATATTATTATCAACGCCTAAATCACTAAGAACTTCGTGGCAAAAATGCGGTATTACGGGAGTGAAACATACCATTATTTTTTTATAATTCTCCAATGTATTTTCACCAACATATTCTTTTTTAAGATAACTAGATAAGAAATTATAGGTTTCATACATATTAGCAACAATCACATTATAATTAAATTTTTCTAGATTTAATGTAATTTTTTCTATTAATTTGTTAGTAAAAATATCTAATTCTTGATTTAAATTATTATCAAATTTTTTATCTTTAACTTTTTTTGTGATTTCTTCATGTATTAACCACAATTTTTGAATAAACTTATAAGATGAAATCATTCCCTGTTCAGACCATTGCACATCTTTTTCGGGAGGGCTATCTGATAAAATAAAAAGTCTAACAGAATCAGCACCATAGTTTTTAATCATTTTTTCAGGATCTATCACATTTTTTTTTGACTTCGACATAGACTCAGATGGTCCAACTTTTACCTCATGTTCTTTCTCACCTATTTTGTAATATTTATTATCTTTAAATTCTACATCTTCGGGGCTTAACCATAAATTATTCTTATCCTTATATGTTTCATGACATACCATTCCTTGTGTAAATAGATTACTGAATGGCTCCTTAAATTTAAAATTGTCATTTTTATAATTTATCGCTCTCATAAAAAATCTTGAGTAAAGCAAATGCAATATTGCATGCTCAACTCCACCTATATATTGATCTACGGGCATCCAGTAATTTATATCTTCATAGTTAAATCCATATTTATTCTCATTTGGAGAACAAAATCTTAAATAGTACCAAGATGAACAAACAAAAGTATCTAGTGTATCTGTTTCTCTTCTAAGTTTTTGTCCATTTATTTCAATTTCTTTCCAATCTTTGTCATGATCTAAGGGATTTCCTTTACTCTTGAGGTCTATTTTATTTGGTAATTTTACTGGCAACATTGATTTAGGAATAGGAACTGGCTTGTTATCTGTATTGTATGCTATTGGTATTGGGCATCCCCAATATCTCTGTCTAGAAACACCCCAGTCTTTCAACCTGTAATTAATTTTTTTTTTTCCTATTTTTTTTTCTTCAAGTATTTCAATTGTCTTTAATATTGACTGCTCTGGTGCTTTTAGTCCATCAAGAAAATTTGAATTAATAATTATTCCTGGTCCTGTATATGCTTCATTCGTTACTTTGAAACTTTTACCTTGATCATGTGGTCTTACGACAGTTTTAATTTCTAATTTATACTTCTTAGCAAAGTCAAAATCTCTTTGATCGTGTGCTGGACAACCGAATACTGCTCCAAACCCATAATCCATTAATACAAAATTTGCAAAATATACTGGGACTTTTTGTTGAGGGTTTAAGGGATTAACAGCCAGTAAGCTCGTTTTAAAACCTATCTTTTCTCCAACAGCAATAGCCTCTTCTGTTGTACCAGTCTTTGAGCATTCTTCCTTGAAGAATTTAAAATTTTTATCATTTTTATAAAATGAAGCAACTTCGTGATCAATTGATAATGCTAAAAATGAAAATCCAAATAAAGTATCTGGTCTTGTAGTAAAACATTTAATATTTTTTATGGGTAAATTACCCTCTATTTTAAAATCTATTTCACAACCAAATGATTTACCTATCCAATTTTTCTGCATTACTTTTACTTTGTTTGGCCAAGCATCAAGTTCCTCCAAACCATCGAGTAAATCTTGTGAAAATTTTGAAATATTAAAAAACCATTGGCTTAATTTTTTTCTTTGGACAACAGCGCCAGATCTCCATCCTTTACCATCAATGACTTGCTCATTTGCTAAAACTGTTTCGTCAATAGGATCCCAATTTACATAATTTTCCTTCCTATAAACTAATCCTTTTTCATACAACTCTAAGAAAAACAATTGCTGATGTTTGTAATATTCTTCTGAACAAGTAGAAATTTCTCTAGACCAATCTATGGAAAGACCAAGCTTCTTCAGCTGATTTTTCATAGTGTTGATGTTTGTATTTGTCCAATCTTTAGGATCCAGATTATTTTCTCTTGCGGCGTTTTCTGCGGGCATACCAAATGCATCCCATCCCATAGGGTGAAGAACGTTAAAACCTTTTAGAGTTTTGTATCTTGATAATACGTCACCTATAGTATAATTTCTCACATGTCCCATGTGAATTTTGCCTGACGGATATGGAAACATTTCCAAACAATAAAACTTCTTTTTATTTTTATCTACTTTTGTTAGGAATGAATTATCCTCTTCCCAAATCCTTTGCCATTTTTGTTCGATTATTTTAAAATTATATCTTTCCACCGTAATTTTTTGACTTTTAACAATTAGTCTGAATTAGAAATGATGTAGGGTTTATTTTTACCAACTTTTTCTTTTTCATAAATTGCTGCTTTATTTAATATTTTTTGTGAAATTTCGACAGCCAAATCCCCCGATCTGTCTGAAATTTTGCAATTATCAGTCATGCCGCAATTTTTATAAAAAACTTTTACTGTTATAGCGTCTGATCTAACTTCATTACTTAAGAATCTAATTGATATTTTAACCGACTCTTCTGAATTATTTCCATCAGAATACCAATCTGTTACAATTATCCCTCCACTATAGTTTGCAAGAGCTAAAGGCATAAATTCTAAAGTGTCTAAAGACGCTCTCCATAGTTCATTTGAACTTGCAAAATCAAAAGTTCCTGAATTTTTTGCAGAATTTGTAAGTCTGAAACCCTTGCCTTGTTCTATATTCTGTTTAACTCTCTCTCTTGGGTCCGGAGAAATTTTTCTTGCGTCAGCCCCAGGGACTTTGCCTCCACAAGCACTTAATAAGACTGAACAGATGACAATAATTGTAGCTCTCTCAAAAAATTTCAAAAATCTCATATAAATTTATGGTATACATTTTATATTTTTAAATTGTTTAATTTTTTAGTATAAATTTATTAAACACACCTAATTCTATCTAAAACATGGTGTATTTATGCAACACTTTTATATTAATCTCTATTTTATAGACTATAAAGGCGTTATTTTTGCACATTTTTGGTAGTAGTTGCATGTTTAATATTAATATTAAAACAAAAGGAGTAATTAATATGAACAACTTAAAAAAAGTAGGGTTAACTGCTCTTGCAGGTTCCCTAGTAGCAGGATCTGTTTCGGCTGCTGATTTATCAGCTACTGGTACAGCTTCTATGTCTTACAGCGGCGGTGATGACAAAGCTGTCTCTGGTAACGGTTGGTCAATGAGTGACTCTTTTACATTATCTGCTTCAGGTGATGTAAACGATATCGGAGTTACACTAAGTTTTGAGGTTGAAGGATCTGAAAACAATGCAACTAACCAATTAGATAGTCACTCAATCAGCTTTGATTTCGGTGAAGCAGGAACATTAACTTTTGCTGGTCACGGTGGAAGTTCAGCTTTAGGAGCAGTAGACGATGTAATGCCAACTGCTAACGAAGAGCCATGGGATGTTCTAGCTGGTGCAGAAACGAATGTAGTAGGTGGTGGTGGAGGAAATGAAAATTTCTTGTACAACTACTCACATGATTCAGGATTAAACTTTGCTGCATCTTACACAAACGCTGCTGATGCAGTTACTGACGTTTCATATCACGATATTGGTGTTTCATACACAGGTATTGATGGTTTAAGAGTTGGTTACGCACAAGGTGACGTTGAGTACACAACTGGAACTAAACAAGAGCAACATACTATGTACGCTACATATGCTATGGGTGGTTTCACAGTTGGTTTACAAACATCAGAAAATGATCAAGCTGGTTCAACTAACGACAGAGAATCTACAGGTATGGGTATTTCATATCAAGTTAACGACGATTTATCAGTATCTTACGGTACACACCAAATCGAGTTTAACTCAGGTCAAGATCAAGATACTTCAGCAGTATCAGCGTCTTACACTATGGGATCTCTATCAATTTCTGGTTCAATGCACAGTGGAGACAATATTGGAAACACTGATGGCAACAACAGAGAAGCATACGAGCTTAATTTAGTATTTAATTTCTAATTATTTAGGAATTTAAATCATTAAAGGGCCCCTTAATTGGGGCCTTTTTTTTGAATAAAGAAATTCCTGCATATCCAAAGCAATTTAAAACTTTAATAATTTTAATATTTTCTTTTTTTATACCTCCTAAAGCAACAACTTTTCTTTTTGTCATTTTCTTTAAATTCATGAAGCGGAATTTACCAAGATAATTTTTATTTTTTTTAAAAATAGATGATATAAATACTACGGATACTTTTTGCTTCTCCTTAATTCTTAACTCTTTAATATTATGTGCTGATCCCAAAACAAGAAAATTTGGTCTTAATTGATAGCTAAGATGTTTTATATCTTTGTTGAAAGACGGTATATACGCGCCATCTGCTCTTACTTTTAGAGCAATCTTAAAATTATTTGCAATTATTAATTTTATATTTTTGTTGTTACAAAATTTTCTTAATTTTATTATTTCTGATAAACAAGATTTTTTATTGTAATTTCTGTAAATTATAGCAATATTATTTTTTAAATTATTTATTTCGTTTTTTTTAAATTTGTTTAAAAAATAATATTTTTTTGGAACTTTATAATGCACGAGACAGTTAAAAATTTACTAAAAATTCAGGAAGAAGTTAAGCAAAAATTTAAAAATATTAATAATTGCAAATTTGAGCCAAAGATAATTGCAGTCTCTAAAACATTTAATATGGATAAAATTATGCCATTAATAAAATATGGTCATAAAGATTTTGGCGAGAACCGAATCCAGGAAGCCGAAGATAAATGGGCTGAAATTAGGTCAAAAAACTTATATAATTTAAATCTTCATTTAATTGGTAAATTACAATCAAATAAGGTTAAACCAGCTTTGAAGCTTTTTAATTTTATTCATTCTTTAGATAGCGAGAAATTGGCTAATAAATTATCAAAAGAACAAGAAAGTTTAAATTTAAAAAGAAAGTATTTTATACAGGTTAATATCGGCGACGAAAAACAAAAATCAGGTATTTCTAAAAAAGATTTAATTGACTTTGTTATATTTTGTAAAAATATAAATTTAGATGTAATAGGATTAATGTGTATCCCTCCAATTGACAAGGATCATAATTACTTTTTTTCTCAAATGAGGGATAGTAATCAAAGTATTGGTCTACAACATTTAAGTATGGGAATGTCAAACGATTTTAAGGATGCAATTAATTATTGTTCTACATATATAAGAATTGGAACAAATATTTTTGGTAAAAGAGATTAAAGTATTTTAATTTTAGTATTTGGTTTAATTAATTTTAATAGGATTAAAAAATCTTTAATATTTAATGCAATGCAGCCTGCAGTAGGTTTATAATTTTTTGTTAAATGTAAAAATATTGCGCTTCCTTTTCCAAGTTTAATTTTTTTAGTATTGTAGTTTATAGTAACAAAATAGTTATATTTATAATCATTTCTAAATAGTTTTTCGTGACTTATCTTTTTATCAACTATAATTAATCTATTATATTTATTTTTTAATTTAGTATCATTACACCAACCCATGCTTTTCTTTATTGCAATACATTTAAGCCTTGTAATTGGTTTTTTTACTCTATCTTTTCTATAATATAGTTTATCCAGTGAAAATGTCCCAATAGGAGTTTTTTTATCTCCCTCTTTTTTATTGTATGTAAATCCTTTTTTTCCAACACAACATTTAAATTGAAATTCATCAATCTTAAGTGTTTCTTTATTTTTAACCAAAATTGTCATATTTTAATATTTATGAAGCAGCAAACTTTAGTTATTTATAAATCAATAGTATTATATAAAATCTTAGATGAGTTAAGAGATAATTTAAAGTTTAAAATTTTATTTGTAAAAGATAACGAATTATTAAAATTCAAAAATTTAAACGATTACCTAGTTATTTGTCAAAATATCGATTTAAAATTTAATAATCAGCTAATTTTAAATAATTTACCATTAAATATAAATAAATTAATTGAGACAATAAACATATTTTTTATAAAAAAAAAATTTATTAGTCAATCGGATATCAAAATTGGAGAGTATGTAATAGATTTAAATTCTAGAAATCTTTCAAGAGATGGAAAGAAATTACAATTAACAGAAAAAGAAACAGAAGCAATTAAATTTCTTAAGAATTCAAAAAAACCAATTAATATTTCTCAATTACAATCAAAAGTTTGGGGTTATAAATCTGAATTAGAAACACATACTGTAGAAACTCATATTTATAGGCTTAGAAAAAAGATTAATGACATTTTTAATGATAAAAAATTTATTATAAGTTCAAAAACTGGTTATAGTATTAAGCAATGAAAAAAAATTATATTGCCAAAGATTTATTTACCACAAAATATAAAAAAAAAATTGTAAAGCCCAAAAAAGGTAAAGGCAGTTTTAGAAGAAAAAAAAATTAACTATTTTAAAATGTCAATATTGAAACTAATAACTATTCTATCTTCATCTGATTTATTTTCTCCAACTGAGTGAGGCAAATAGGCAGGAAATAATAATAAATCACCTTCTTTTGGTTTAATATGCGCAATATTTTGATTAAAAATTGTTCTTTTATCACTTGGTGCAATTCTTTCTCTAGATATATTATTTGGATTTGTGACTATAAATGAACCACAATTTTCATGTGCTTTAACATAATAAGCAGCACTGAGAAAATTATTAGGGTGAGTGTGTTCTATATTAAAATTATTTTTCTTGTTAATTATTGCCCACATTTCTGTGAGATTAACTTTACCAGGTGAATTTTTCCAACCATATTCGCTGAATGTATCAGCTACATAAGGTTGAATTGATTGAAAAAACTTAAAGGGTGCTTCATTTTTATTTTTTAAATTAAATGGCTTTGAATGCCATCCATTGATATTTGATCTCGCAAGTCCGACTTTGTCTTCGGCATATAACTTATAAATATATTCTTGCAGATTTTTGTTGTGTATTTCATAATTATCTAATTGATAATGAAAAACTGGTTGAGGAAAGTACTTAAAAATATTTTTTGCTATTCCCATAATTAGATTCTAGCTCCAATTTTTTGAATAATTTTAGAAGACATTTCTCTACCTTTATTTAAGCAATCTAAGTGATTTGAATTTTTTAAATATTCATGTAGAAAACCCGCTGCAAACAAATCCCCTGCACCTGTAAGATCTTTAATATCTAGATTTTTTAATATGTCGTTTTCCATTATTCTTTCACCACAAATCGATACTGCTCCCTTTTCTCCTCTTGTTACTACAATTAGTTTTCCAATATTTTTTGAAAAACTAATCACTTCTTTAAAATTTTTAGCATTAATCAGAGACATCATTTCTTTTTCATTCGCAAAAGTTAAATCTAATTTATTTTTTACTAATTCTAAAAAATGGGTTTTATGTCTTTCGACACAAAATTGATCTGACAATGACATAGCAACTTTTTTTGCGCTATTAATGGCTTTTTCAAATGCTTTTTTAGGTTCACCTTCATCCCATAAATAACCTTCCAAAAATATCATTTCAGACTGTTTGACTATCTCGGTATCTATATCTGTGACATTGATTTTTCCAGCTGTACCTAGAAACGTACACATTGTCCTTTCGGAATCTGGTGTGACTAAAATTAGACAAGTTCCTGTGGGTAATTCCTCTTTTTTTTTTGAGTAAAAGTATTCAACATTTTCTGATTTTAATCCGTTTTCATATTTATCTCCTAAATCGTCATCATTAACTTTGCCAATAAAACCAACTTTGTTACCAAGCTGTGACAATCCCACAATAGAATTTGCAACTGAACCACCAGATATTGTTTTTTCAATTTTAAGATTTGATAACATTGATTTAAATTCATTATCATCAAAAATTAGTTTCATTGTTCCTTTATTTAAATTATTTTGAGTAATAAAGTCTTCATTAACCTTACAAATTACATCAACAATCGCATTACCTATTCCTAAAATTCTCATTTCAAGCCTTTTTTGTCATGATTGGTTTTTTTCTTTTAGGATAACAAGAAGTACAAATTTTACAAGAAATTCCATAACACTCTCTAGCTTTACAATATTCTCTTCCATAATAAATTATCTGAAGATGTAGTTTGTTCCAACGTTTTTTTGGAAATAATCGCTTTAAATCCTTTTCGGTTTGGACAACACTTTTTCCATTAGTTAATCCCCACCTCTGTGCAAGTCTGTGTATGTGTGTATCTATTGGGAATGCTGGATAACCGAAACCTTGAGACATAACTACGCTAGCTGTTTTGTGACCTACACCTGGAAGCTCTTCTAGGTCTGCAAAAGACCTTGGAACTCTGCCGTTATATCTTTCAACTAGTGTTTTAGACAAGTTATAAACACTTTTAGCCTTAATTCTAAATATTCCTATACTTCTAATTAATTTTTCTATTTTTTTTCTACCAAGTTTTATAAAATGTTCAGGCTTATTATATTTTGGGTAAATATCCTTTGTAACATTGTTAACATTAATATCAGTACATTGTGCAGATAGGAGAACTGAAATAAGTAAAGTAAATGTATTTTTATGTTTTAATGGAATAGGGGTTTCAGGATATATTTTATTAAGTGTCTTTAGAACTATTTTAGCTCTTTCAACATCTTTCATTATTTAAAATTCAGTAGATTTCTCATTGAATACAATCCAGGTTTTTTACTTATAAGCCATTTTGCAGCTATTATAGCTCCTTCTGAATACAGGGCTCTATCAAAAGCCTCATGATTTAATGTTATAATCTCTTTACCACTAGAAAAACTCACTTTATGTTGACCTATAATTTCTCCTCTTCTAATAGAGTTAAAATTTATTTTTTCCCCGTATGGAAAATCCTTCTTATTGAGATATTTTTTTCCCTCTATTTTGTAAAAGTCTTTATTTTTTCCAATAGCAATTCCTTTTCCAAGCATCAAAGCTGTTCCTGATGGATGGTCTTTCTTGTGTTTGTGGTGTACTTCAAAAATTTTACTAAGGTAATTTTTACCAAGTGATGCTGATGTTATTTCAGTCAGATACATAAGCAGATTTATTCCAAGGCTCATATTACCAGCCTTAAGAATTGGAATTTTTTTTGAATATTTCTTAATTAAATTTTCCTCTATTTTTGTAAATCCAGTTGTACCTATAACTACTTTTTTTTTTAATTTTGAAGCTATTTTTAGAACTTCAAAAGTACATTTGGGTTCGGAAAAATCAATTATAACATTAGACTTACTAAATGCATCCTCTGTGTTGAGTTCAGGCTGTATACCACTAAATTTTTTTTTTATTAACTTATTTTCTGTTAAAGCTACTAATTTGATAGACTTGTCTTTAATAGCATTTCTTATTATCTGTTTGCCCATTCGACCCATACAACCTGTAACAGCTAATTTTAATTTGTTCATTTATTTGCGTTTGATAATATATAATCACCAATAGTTTGATATCTAGTATCAGTTTTACTTAAAATTTCAAATAACTTTGTGGAACGAATTTTATTAAATTTCAAATCATATAATTGAAGCCTATTTTCAAATATGAATTTTTCAAACCTATTTTTAAAATCTTCTTCATTTTCTAATAACATTTTTGAAAACTCAAATAAGATAAATACATTATTATTTTCTAATATCTTTACCATTCCCCTCAATGCTTTAAATTCAAAACCCTCGATATCTAATTTAATTATTATATTTTTTTTTAGTTCAATTTTATTTTCATTCACTAGTTCATCAAGAGAATAAACTTTAACTCTATTTAAATTATTATTAGCTTTTTTTACAAATCTATAAGATCCAGAATTTTTAAAATTTCTTAAATTATCATCAAAATTTATGTAATCAATTTTATCTGCAATACCAAAATTAAATATATTTATATTTGAGATATTATTTAAATTAATATTTTCCTTGAGCCTAATAATAATTTTTTTTGATGCATCGAAAGCATAAACATTTATTTCTGGTCTCATTTTGGCAATT
>MDTD01177673.1_pt1 | contig 14093 bp, 17 predicted proteins | sample 811221 | NCBI WGS metagenome assembly MDTD01 (sample SAMN05326646, study PRJNA326480) | marine metagenome | isolation source: seawater | place: Pacific Ocean: South West | collected 2011
ATTTGAGAAATCTTGGTATTCTGTAATGATTTCAAGATCTGATGAAAAAGTATATCCCTGGCCTTTGATCAGTGTATTGACAAATACTCACCTCCCAATTTCTTATATAGGTGACGGGAGCGCCTCGCTAAAGGCTATATCCATAGCAAGACCAGAGGGGTTAGTGAGGCAAGCGTTATCAGGAATCTCATCAGATTTTGACTGTAATAGCTTAATAATTGAAAATGAACCAAGTAGAGAGTTAAAAAATATCAAAAGCATGAAAAAACAGGACAATTTAGAGCTTAAAACTGGACAAATAGATCCGGAGATGATGTTATCAGATCCTCTCCTGATGATTTCTAAAATGGTTGAAAAGAGGCAAGGAGCGACAGAGGTAAATTAGGTATGTCAAGTAAGCCAACGACCAGAGTAATTGCTATCGCTAGCGGCAAAGGCGGCGTAGGTAAAACCATGATTTCTGCGAACCTAGCCGCTACTTTAGCATCCATGAAAAAAAATGTTTTACTCTTTGATGCTGATTTAGGTCTTGCGAATGCCCAGTTGGCGCTAGGTTGTCGGGCTCCCTTCAATTTCAGTCACGTGTTATCAGGGGAAAAATCTCTGAGTGAAATTATAGTCAAGGCTTCAGAAAACTTAGCACTTGTTCCTGGCGCTAGTGGTATCCAACGAATGGCCACCTTAAATTCTATTGAAGTCGGAGGTATAATCAGCGCCTTTTCAGAGATCACCCAAGAGATTGATTATATGTTAGTCGATGCCGCCGCCGGGATATCGGAAGCAGTGATGATGTTCCTGGCGGCCTGTCAAGAGAGGTATATTGTGGTAAACAACGATCCTTCCTCTATCGCAGATGCCTATGGCACTATCAAAGTAATGATAGAAGACCACGGGTTAGACAACATTTTTTTAATTCCCAATAAAGTGAAAACTCAAAAAGAGGGGGAAAGTTTATTTACCAAAATAAATTCAGTGGTTAAAAGATATTTAGACAGGGATCTTAGATACCTCCACTCTATACGAACAGATGAAATGATAGAGCGGTCGTTAAAGGCTAACAATCCCGTGTTGTCCTTTGCTCCCACTAGTCAATCTACTCGCGACTTCAAAGATTTGGCTCAGCAAATTACTGGACTAACCTTTGAAGAATCTGATCTAGGAGGGGTAAAGTTTTTTATGGACCGCTTAACTTTACCCAAGACAGCGTAGGCGAGGAAACTAGCATCATGTCTGACGTTAAGCTCTATCAAGACATCCAAGACGGGAAGAATGAACATGAGGGAATAATGGCTCATATAGGCATGGTTAAGAAAGTAGCAAGCCATTTGAGGGGAAGACTACCAGAATACATGGATCTGGATGAATTGGTTCAGGTGGGCATGATAGGGCTAATTGAAGCGACCAAAACTTTTGACAAAACGAAAGGGGTCGAATTTGAAATTTTTGCTAAAAACAGAATAAGAGGCGCTATTTTAGACGAGGTAAGAAAACTCTCTCCCTTACCCAGGTCTGCCATTTCAACCGTTCGCGAACATAACGAGGCCACTCAAATCTTGACAAGCGAGTTGGGCAGACAACCTTCCAATGCTGAGATGGCAAAATATTTGGGAAAAGATCTAGAGGCCTTTGAAAAAGATAGAACTCACGCGAATCGATTTCAAACGGAATCTTTGGAATCCCAACCGCTTGAACAAGTTGATCAGCCGGCAAGTCACGCTAACGAACCAGAGAACCTGGTAGAAAAAGAAGAATTAGTCGAAGAAGTAGCCGCTGCAATAGATCAACTGCCCGAACGAGAGAGAATGGTAATGTCTTTATACTATGTTGAAGAAATGAACCTCAAAGAGATTGGGGCAGTACTCGATGTAAGCGAATCACGCGTCAGCCAAATTCTATCCGCCTGCGTAAAAACCTTGCGCGGACAGTTAAAAGATGAAAATTCCTAGTGAGTTGATGGAGTAAAAGAGGCATTAAATGGGAATATTTAAAAGCAATGCGGCCAAAGGTGCTATGAAAGCTGCTCAGGCTGCCTACCTAAAAGCCAAAAAAGGAAATCCAGAAAGCAGAGAAGACCGCTCTTTAAAGGTACGAATCGCTTTGAGGAGCAGAGCTCATTTAGATAAAACATTTATAGACGGTGCAAAAAAAACCGAGATTTTTCAAGAAGCAATGATGCAGGCAATAGCATCTGAATCAGAGAAACCTACCCCCCCGAAAGGCAACCCTTATCAGCTTGTCAAGACCGTGAATGGTGAAGTGTTCGCTTACATTCCGCAAGCCTTCGTAGATGAAATGTTCTCATTAGGCGGAAGATATCAGACCATGCAATTAAATGCTGAAGGGGCGGTTGAAGCAGCTCAAATAATTGCAGACAGGGTATATGATGATCTTGGCCTTGACGACTCTTTTGAAGCATTAGGATTTTTGCGAGAAGAGCTCTCTGGAGAACAGCCCTCTTCTGCTTGATTATTTAAATCAAAAGCATTTTGAGTTTATCAGCATGACAACCATACTATTAATCACAGTCCTAATTGGAATTACAGCAGCAGTTGTATTGATGGTTTACCTTATTGATCGTATCAATCATTTAGAGCAATACACTATTGATAATTTACATACAGCTCAGACAACCAGGATTCCCGAGGCAAAGGATCTGCCAGCAAACCAAGCATCGAAGAATAGTTTATCCGGACTATCAGGCAAAAGTCTTTGGGACGCTATGTGCGGGAAGGAACCAGAAGGGATAGATTCATCCGAGATATCCAGCATTAGAAGTAGATATGAGATCGTTTTACAAAAGCATATCGAGAGAATTTTTGCAGACGGACGAAACGATGCGGGCAACGGTTTACCTCAAAAGACACCAAAAAATCCCATTGATGTATCAACTTTGAGGGGTGTAATTAACTCTTGGATACCCCCCCAGCATGCGTCAACGATATACAAAGTTGGGTATGAATTCGACAAGGCCCAAGAAGGCGATATGAATCGCTTATCTTCATCTTTAGATGAATCGTGTGCCGTGCTCTATTCAAGAACTGACTTGAGTCTGACAGAGCCTTACTCTTCTAAGCTCCTTGGCTCCTCTGAGCAGCAGGATGCCGAAGAAATGCCAACCACAGATGCGGAACAAACAATATAGCCCTATAGTTTTAAAATCAACTCTCGTTAGCAGAGATAGGTTTCGGATACTTTATAATAGATGGGTCCAGAAGTTCTTCTTTCTCTAGCTGCGAACGTAGCTGAGCTTCTTCAATCGCAGTTTTCTTTTGAAGTGCCTCCAAATATCGTTCTCTCTCTAATTTAACGAGCGCTGCTACATCAAGGTTCAGATTTTTTACATCCGACAATTTACGCTCAAAAGAACTCATTCGGTTGCTCAACTCCCCTACTGACTTGTTAAATTTTGCGGCTTCTACACTGTGATCGTCCACTTTCTGTTTCAACTTGTTGATTTGAATAGCCACTTTATCGGTATTTTTACCAACCCGTTCTGCCGCCTGCTCCGGCACAGTTCTCCTTAGCTCCGCGACTGTTTTTTCGGCCTTCTCTACAGCTTCAATAACTGAAGATTGGGCTTCCTCAAATGATTTTTGCTGGCCAGCTAATTTGTCTATCGATACATTAATTTGTTCAAAAGTGGCCAAGGCTGAGTTCATTTTCACAATTCTTTTCCCTACAGCCATCAACATCGCATCTATTTGCGATGTCCTAGTCGCCAATTGATAAGCCATGAATCCATATACGAAAGCTGAGACTACCAAAGCTGTTACAGAACCAATCAAAATCCTGGTACTCAATACGGTACTGCGTCTACCTGCTTCGGTGAGCACATCGGCTCTTTCGTGAAGCCTATCTAAACCCTCTTGAAGACTGCTAGCCGCTTTCGCTGTTACCTCTGCAGCAGCATTTGTAGCCTCTGCACTATCAAGCACATTGGGAATGAGGAGCTCAAGGCGGTCCGCGATGACCTCCGGTTCCTCCGTAGAGTTTAAGGTTCCCGAGTTTTCTGGATCGGAAATCTCTGATTCCGGAGCAACCTCAGGGCTATCCGAATTTTTTACCAGAACAGATTCGTCTCCTTCAGGAAGTAGAGCCTCAGCAGGTATCTCTTGTTGTACCTCGGAGCCTTCGAGAGACTCTGATTCTACATCATCAACACTTTCTATTTTTTCAGATTCACTCATGCTCTACCTTCATTTTTTTAGATTTTTCACCGCCTCTAGCCTATTCTTTATATCGGCAGTCTTAGTCTTCACTTTAGCAATTCTTTTCTTATAAAGATCTTTATAGGAGAAACTATTCAATCTATCCATCAAAGTTCCAGTCCAGCCAGCACTTTGAAAGGCAAAAGCCAATCTAATTTCACTATCTACGGAATTACTTTCCTTCACTATCTCTGGTTTTACAATAGGCTCTTTTTCAGAATTTTCTGTTGGATTATTAAGTATCGTTGAGGAACCTAGATTCTGTTCTAGTTTAGGTCCTGCTTTCTTCTTTCGCTTAACAATTTCTGAAACTGCATAACCTTCTACTTCCACCCTACCCGAGCTTCCATATCGGCTAAATAACTCATCTGCTCTACTCATAATAAAGTACTATTTCCTATTTTTTCAATCGCTAGGGGCAACTACTCTCTTTAATAAACCTGCGCTTCTTATCCAAAAATCGGCAGGGAGCCCGAATTCTTTAGCCCAAATATCGGCACTTTCTCTACTTTGAAAAGGACCCGATATCACAGCAAGGAACCGATTTTCACCAGAAAGGATGGGAACTATCAGCGCATTTTGCAATCCAGAGTAACTAACCACAAAATCTTCTGCCTGAGTTCGTTCCGAGAAGACAATATGTTGAATAAAGAACTGCGAATCATCTGCGCCCAAAATAATTTCGACCGGACTTGCTATTTTGGAGGCTGACACTGTCTCATCTTCTTCTCTATCGTCTTCTGTTACTGAACTGGCTGAAACCTCGTTTGTCAAAAGTTCATTTTCGACCGAGGACAATGTAGTGCTTTCATCCTCTTCTGGCTCTGGTTCTGCTATCAAGTCTTGGGACGACTCTGGGTCTTCATTTTTAGAATATATCAATTGAATATCGACACTGGTTCCCTTGCTCACTACTGAATGGCTCATTAAATCTTTAGAGTAAATATCGAGCTGGATCTGATTGTTTTTTTCGGCAATCTCTATTTTCTGCAAGCCCAATAGAGAAACTTCTTGTTCGAACTCTTGAACGAGATTTTTCCTAGTGTCCGTAAATATTAATATTAACTTTTCGTTATCATTGGATTGGAGCACCTCTGGATTAATAAGAACTGGTTCAGAAAATTTCAATTTGACCAATACAGTGCTTTCACTGAGGTTAGGATCAATGAGAATAGACTCAAGAGTATTGGTGGAACCTATCTTTTGAGTTTCATTAGAAACAGCCTCCGACTCTAAAATCTGCCCACCTTCGGTGTCAGGTTTTTGAAAGAGGAATGAATCCAGTACAACCGACCAAGTGCTACTCCAGTCGTAGATTTTTGTAGGCTGTTGTTGACTTAGTAACAATAAGCTAGCGGCGAGTGCAAGTAACAACAGTAGAGAGCGTCTTAAAAATGGAGGACCAGGCTTCTTTTCGTTGACTTTCCTATCGCCCTTCTCATCTGTTGTCGAGACTACAGGCTCCTCTTTAAGCTCAGCCTCTTCATTGATTGAGGGTTGAATGATCAAACTTTCTGGGATGACCTCCTCCTTTAAAATGGGCTCGGTTTTATCCTTCTCCTCAGCCTCAAGGCCAGCTATCAATAACATCTTATTGACTTCGGAGGTATACCCTTTTAATTTCCCTATTTCTCGAAGCTTCTTTACTTCATCAAGGGTTGGAGCATGGACGGTCCATCGATGGACTCTTCTACCTAGCTTCTCAAACCTATTCTCAAATTCAGAGAGTGAAGACTTATCCACGAACAGTGCCACCCTCACATTAGCCCCTGGGAAATCACGAATCAATCTAATAAGCAACGTCCATTCTTCATCTTTTACCGCACTAGCATCGTTAACTACTAAAAGATGCACCGAAGTATCAGCGCTCGCAGGCTTTCTCGCTTCATCAATGCTCAAATTTGCCAACATCTGATTGAACCGCTTCAGAAGGCCGTCTTTGCTGGTTGAGAGAAAAACTTCTAAGTGAAATTGTTCATTATCTTTTATACGACTAATTAACATTCGACAATAGTGATCGAGCACACCTTCATCGCCTACAACAATTAAACTTTTTTCTTGCTGCTCGACTGCCTGCACCGCCCCAAGAAAAGGTTTTTTATCTTCTTTTCTATAGAAAAGATCACCGTTAAGTGACCATGCCTCTGTATCTTTGTTGACCTCTATTGGATGTTCTCTCATTTTCGTAGCTCTTAAATTTTTTAAGATTGAAGGTTACCATTTGAATCGAATCGTAAGTCACCAGGAATATCTGGATTTGGCTTCGGAATGCCTTGCCCACCGGCCTCAAACGTACTGAGGCTAAACACGTAAGCGATGACTTGAGCAACAGCATAATAAAGCGACTCTGGTACCGGCTCATTAATCTCAGTAGTGAAATAGAGGGCTCTAGCTAGCAATGGAGACGCGAACAAAGGTACACTCGCATCGGCACCCCTTTCTCGAATAGCTAACGCAACCAAGTCGCCTCCTTTAGCTACCACCGTGGGAGCAGAATCTCTAGAAGGATCATATACGAGCGCCACCGAAAAATGTTCTGGATTCGTAATTATCACATCAGCATCAGCAACTGCGTCCATCATTCGACCCATTGACATTTCTCTCTGTTTGCGTCGAATTTGAGCTCTCACCTCAGGCCTACCCTCTGTTTCCTTTAATTCATCCTTAATCTCCTGTTTTGTCATTTTAAGTTTTTTCTTATATTCAAATAATTGATATGGAACGTCTATTCCAGCAATTATCAAGAGCGGTAAGGTAACCCAAAGAACTCCAACTGCGATCAAATTGCCGGCTTCCTCCAGTGCTGGACCCAAACCTTGATACCCGATCTGAATCAATTCGTCTAAACTGCCGCTTAATGTTGCATACAACACACCTCCAACTAGCGAAAATTTTGCTAGCGCCTTTAACAATTCTATCACTGCTCTTATTCCAAAAATTCGTTTAATGCCTTCTATAGGATTGATTTTACTCAGCTTCGGGGCTAAGGCCTCTATTGAAAAAACAAACCCACCCAAGGCTCCAGAGGAGATAACGGCTATTAGAGAGGTTAAAATGAATATCGGTACTAAGATAATGAAACTTTCAGCTGCAAAAGACCCGAACGTGCTCAATGAATTTTCTTCTGTGAAGATTAGTCGCCTATCAAAGATAAAACCAGATGCAAATACATCCGCAATTCTTTTGATGAAATAGCCGCCCATAAAGTAGAGAAAAATAGCTGTGCCAATCAACATCGCTGCGACTGAAAGCTCTTGAGATCTGGCGACACGGCCTTCGGACCTAGCCTTTTCTAACCTCTTAGCCGTCGGTTCCTCGGTTCGTTCTTCGGCGGTATCATTTTCGGCCATTATACTAACCCAAAACCCTCTTTTATAGTTTCCAACGACTTAAGCCAAAGCCATTGTACCCGATACCCAATACTAGTCATCGACACAGAAAATAAGATTATGCCTGCAATGATCATGGCAGGAAACCCTACTGCAAATATATTTAATGCTGGCGCAGTCCGAGTGATTACTCCGATTCCTAGGTTTATAAATAAAAGGGATACCATAACAGGCAGAGCAATCAATACAGCTCCCAGAAAAGTCATGGAACTCCATTTGATGATAAAAGCGAATAACTCTGATGGAACCACTGTTTGACCGATTGGCAGCACTGAAAAGGTTTCAATCAGTAGTGACAACATTATGATATGCCCACCTAGTCCAAGAAAAATTAATGTGGAAAAAATGAGTAAAAAAACCGATAGTAAGGGCACGTTACCCACATTTGGATCTATCATGTTGGCCATACCTAGGCCCATAGACATTGATATGGTTTGTCCCCCAACCACTAGTGCTGCAGTCACTACCTGCAATATTAACCCCATAATAGCTCCGACTAGGACCTGGTTAAAGACTTCCACTAAACCAGTCACGGTAGACGGGTCTATTGCTGGAATCTCTACAAATGGATAAATCATCCAAGAAAGCAGAGCCGCGAGTAAAACCCTTATTCGAACTGTTACCACTTGAAGGGAAAAAAATGGGGCAACTAAAAAAAAGGCCGATATTCTAAGCATCGGCCATACAAAACTATAAAAGCGCTCTACGACTTCTGTAATTAGAAGTTCCATCACACAAATAAGGTTGGAATTCGATCAAAAATATCCCGAAAAAACTCCGTCAGAACATTTAATTGCCAACCTCCGAAAAGGGCCATCGCCAAAATCATAGCTCCTAGCTTTGGAATAAAACTTAGTGTCATTTCTTGGACTGATGTTGCCGCCTGTAGCACTCCAATAAGAATTCCGACCAGTAACGCCGTGCCTAAAATCGGTCCAGCCACTAACGTCGCAACCCAAAGCGCCTCTCTCGCTAAATCGATAACCTCGGACACCTCCATGTGACCCTCCTATAGCATTGTAAAGCTGGATGTGAGAGATCCCATAATGAGAGTCCAACCATCAACCAGTACAAATAACATTAATTTAAAAGGCAAAGAAATCATCATTGGAGACAACATCATCATACCCATAGACATTAAAACGCTGGCTACAACAAGATCAATAATGACAAAAGGTATATATATTAAAAACCCAATAATAAAAGCGCTCTTTAGCTCAGAGGTAATGAAAGCTGGTGCTAAAACTGTGAACGGCACATCTGCGGGTTCAACGGAACTTTGCAGACCCGCAATTTGACCAAACATTGCTATATCTTCCTTCCTAGTCTGATTAAGCATGAAATTTCGAATCGGAATCTCAGCTTCCTTAATAGCTTCCTCTATGCCGATTTCTTCATTTTGATAGGGCAGCATAGCTTTATCATATATGACACTAAACACCGGACTCATTATGAAAAAGGTCAAAAATAAAGCCACCCCTATGATGACCTGATTCGGAGGAGTTTGCGCAGTGCCTAAAGCCTGTCTGAGTAGAGACATTACGATTACTATGCGAACGAAGGAAGTCATCATCAAGAGCAGGGACGGTAATAAAGTCAAGACCGTCATGAGGGCAAGGAGTTGCAAAGTTAAGCTATATCTGGTGGCACCGTTCTCATCCTGAAGAACGCTAACAATTGGCAACCCAGTTTCCGCCAACAAAGAGGGCGGGAAAAGGAGACCGGTCACCAAGATAATAATTAACTTAGCTATAGACATAGCGGCATAACACCTGCATACCAAATATTAGTTTAAATCATACTACCTCAGCGACGATTTTTCAGTCACTAAATCTATTTAAATCGACAGCCTCTATTGTTTGCTTTTCTATTTTAGAAAGCAGAGAGATTTGATTAGGCCCTACGCCTACGAGGAACCTCTCGCCATTTACTTCTAGTAAAATAATTTTCTGCCTAGCACCTAGGTCGTAACTCTCCACAAATCTTATATTTTTCCCCTCCCCTTTGCCTAAGGAAGGATTTAGCTTTTTTAGGAAAAACAAAGTCGCGACAAGTAGCGCGATCACTAATAAGAAGATCAAAAAATTCCAAAATATATCCAATCCAGAGAAGGTGGGCATATTACCTCCGTCTAATACTACAAATTTTTGACTCGCTCTGCGGCTGGAATGACTTGAGTGAGCCTCACTCCATATCGTTCATTGACTAATACCACTTCTCCTTGAGCTACTAAAGTATCGTTAACTAAAAGGTCTAAAGGCTCTCCGGCTATTCTATCGAGTTCAACAACGCTACCCTGGGTTAGCCTCATTAAATCACGAATCTTTAAAGAGGTTCTACCAACCTCTACAGATATCGTGACAGGAATGTTCTGTAAAACGTCAGAGTTTATTTTACCCGACTCTGAACCATCTTGTTCTGGTGCCAAATTAGCTCCATCGGGAAGATCCTGTGTGGCTTCCTCTGTAATCTCTTCTCCGATATTTTCGTCTATCACTTCATCTACATCTGTTTCTGCCATTTTTCTTCCCTCTATATAAGGTAATCAACCTCAAGAAACCTGACTATGCAATTAGTTATGAGTCCAGCTTTTCAGGGTCCAAGGCCTCAGTCAGTCGAACAGCGGCCTGTGGCCCGTTTGTACCGACATCTGCAAAAAAGACCGGAATCTCATTTACCAACACCCGCGCGTAGTCAGGTTTCTTGAAATCAATTACATCTCCAATTTTTAACTGTTTAAATTCCTTAATGGTAGTATCTATCTCTCCCAAAATAACCCTGGTCGGCATCTCAGCATCAACCGCGGCGTTTTGTAGCTCTGAACTCCACCTTTGATCTGAGGCTTCATTACCATCTCCTGTTTGCACCCTACTTCGTAGAAGATCTCTAATTGGTTTAAGCGTGCCATAAGGATAAACAAGGTCAATGTTGCCTTTCACACCATCACCCATCTCTGATTTAAATCTACTAACAATGACGAGGTCATTCTCATCGGCTATTTGGGCAAACTGCGGATTAATTTCGGAACTAATATGCTCGCACTTTACTGGCAAAATCGGGGACCAGGCGTCCTGTAATGAACCGAAGAACACATCTAACATAATTTTTATAATGCTGTTCTCTGTGGGTGTAAACAATCTACCCGGAGGCAGCTCGCCTATTCCTCGTCCAAACCCACCAAAAAAGTTATCCAACGACGCAAACACTATAGCGGGGTCAATCACAACCATGGAAAATCCTCTCAAGGGATTCAAACGAACTGTGTTTACGGCCATCGGTGGTGTTAGCTCCGAAAGGTACTCACCAAATTTCTTGATCTCAACATCTTCCATACTTATTTTTGGACTGGTTCTTAAAACGTCCAGTAAGCCCAGTCGAAACTGCCTTACAAACCTCTCATTGATCATGTCCAAGGCACCTACATTCACGCCCAAAGAGGAATCCTCATTGGCAAGATCATGTTTAAGTACCTTCGCTCCAGTATTCACCCCAGTGTCAACAGGAATAGACCCATCCTCAATTCCAGAAGACAGGGCATCTAATTCTTCCTGAGAAAGTAAATTTTCTGAATCAGCCACTGGTCTTTACCTTTTCGTTTATTGCATCACAAAGTCTGTAAAGAAAACTTCTTCTATACCACCGAAGTCTTCATATTCCTCTAACAGGCTATTCATCTCTAACTTAATTATTTCCGCCAGATTCTTCCTAAAATCTGGATCCATCACATCGTCCTCGGTTACTTGTCCCATCGCGTTCAAAATCCGATGCCGTAGAGCTAGTTGATGAGTTTCTATATTGGTAATTACTTTGTCGTCATAGTGCGTCATTACGCTAATTTCTACCTGAATCACTTTTCGCGAATTTTTTAGGTTGGAAACAAAGTTTTTCTCCATTGCCATGTATGATTTCTTAAACTTTTTCAACTCTGGGGTTTCTAACGCGACTGGCTCAGGTGGTCCGCCTTCTTCTCCTTCTCCATTACCGTTAGCTCCACCAGCTTCGGCCTCAGCTTCGGCTTCTAGCTCAGCGATCTGCTCTTCCACATTATCCTGCTCTTTCGCATCAAAAAATCCTGTTGCAAATAGCGTACCTACCACACTCAACGCTATTAGCAGCAGAATGCCCACCACAATAAGAATAATCTTAACTACAGGTGATTTGCCTTGATCTTCGCCTTCTGGTTGTTCATCGGCCATAGCCAAAAACCTCTTTTATTCATATTTTAAACAAAAAAATCCAATCGCCCATCAATATTAATGTCTTTCAGTTTCCCTTTATTTTGAGAATCTTCATCCACAATTTCCATGGTGTCGGACTCTCCTTCGATATCTGAAACTGTCGGCTTTTTGTCACTTCCGTGACGATTTTCTAATTCTACACTAACCGATGCAGATTCCATGCCAAATTCATGCAGAGAATCTTTTAATCGAGATATCCCTTCATTCAGAATCTCCCGCGTTAAAGCTTGATTGGTTTGAAAATTCGCCTCTAGATGTCCATTCACCATCTCTAGTTGAATCTCCACCCTCCCTAAAGACCTAGGGTAGAGCTCCATTTCAACCCGCCATGCTCCTTTTGCAATTTGTGCTATTAGCCGCTGCCCTAGCATTTCAGACATTTTCTTAGTTAAGGGTTCCAGGTCAACAGGGTTTCTTTGGATATCTATTAAAGTTGAATCACGCTCGAGAGATTTTCCCAATTTCATGGTCCCTGCGTCTCCAAGAGCAGTTAAGTCTCTAACTAATAAACGAGTGGAAACATCTTCAGTTTGTCTATCTAATCGGCGTTCTCGCTCGGGTACAGAAAGCGGCCCCAATCCCTCAGTATCTATATTTTTCAGCGTATCAGTCAGATCGATCGCTGGCATCTTAGTAACTGTGGGTGGTACAGTTTTATTTTGATGACGCATTTCAATCATTTGGTCCAATGATCGTTGGAACTGCGCTTTTTTACCCACTGTGACAAAAGACTCCCTTTCAATGTTGAGCTCACCACTCTCTTTGGACATGTGCAGAGACGCATTTTGCCTTATAGATTCACCCCGGTTGATCTTTTCCTCAGGATCTGAACCAGTAGGCCTCTTGGACATGAGGCTCAGTTTATTGGAGTTGAGAGTGATGCTTAATTTCTTTTCTGCAGCAAAAACAGTTTTTCCGTTCGGTTTACTCAACCCATTCGGAGGTATTACTGCATTCTCATTGATGACGCTGCTTTTTCTTTCAGAAATTTCATCGGATCCCGAAACATTGAAAGTGCCTTTCTTAAGCGGTAATGGCTTCATATGTTGATTCGTTTTTAAAACATCCTTCTGCGCTACTTTGAAAGATAATTCGCTCTCAGATGATGACATATTGCCATAATGAAAACTCGCCCCAACTGACGTTTGAACCGGTGTTTTTTCTTCACTAATTAGTGGTCGAATATCCTCGCTATCACCCAAACCTGAACTAGCTTTTGGCTGGTTCATCAATTCTTTCCTTACTAAGCCTTCGAGACCTTTGGGCTCAATGCCCTGCAAACTAGCAAAAGCTACAACCTCCGCTTCAGTCGGCGGGTTTCCACTCACAATAATAGGTCGCCCCGTCTTGTTTATTTTTTTCTCAGTATCCTGCTGTTGGCTAAGCCCGGCAAGATCTTGGCCAGCACTCGGCAAATCCTTGCCATTTTTCCCCTCATTTAAGGCACTTTGTTCTATCAAAAGACTTTTAAACTTTGATTCAAACTTTTCTTTCTTCTCTGCTCCAGAGGTTAGATCGGCACCTTTTCCCGTGGTTAATTGGCCTCCGGGCCCTAAATTTAATATTATATTTTCTTTCACGCTACACCCTTCGCATCTATTCTAATTAACCTCGTCCTATATACGAATGAGCAAGTTGCATGCCAACCCTATGAATCGGGAGGCGAATGCTGTTTAATTTCGGATTAACGCTATTTCCAGTTGTACTGGAGGGTAACATTTTCTTCTAAATTCCTAGTATCTCTGGCTCGTTTTTTTTGTGTTATAGCGTTTTTTTCCCTTTGAACTAAACTTTCAAATTTAAGCCTCTCATTTTCTGAGTGCACCAATTCACTCTTAGCGGTTTCCAAAATATTATCAAAAGAAACACATTCCTCTTCTGATCGAATCAATAGATCTTGGATTTGTACGATAAAATGCCTGTATGAACTTGCTTCAGCTAAGCTATGACGTCGACTTTGGATCGCTGAGAGCCTGTCATGATACTCAGAGACTAGATCGTTCAATTTTCTTTTCTGAGCATAAGCCTTGTCTTTCTTGACCTTTAAGTCCTGCACACTCAGACGTTGTTTTTTTACAACTATTTCGGCTTTGTCTAAAAGAACATCCCACACAGTTTCCATTATTTAGGCTCCTACTATCCCTTTAATGGCGGTTTGACAATCTTCTAGCGCCCAAGACTCATCGCTTTCTTGTTGTAAAAATGATTCCATCGCCGCTCTTACCCTAATGGCTTCATCCAAATCGGCATTAGCTCCC
>MDTD01073880.1_pt1 | contig 14092 bp, 11 predicted proteins | sample 811221 | NCBI WGS metagenome assembly MDTD01 (sample SAMN05326646, study PRJNA326480) | marine metagenome | isolation source: seawater | place: Pacific Ocean: South West | collected 2011
AGCTTTAAAAAAGTATTCAGCATTTCCTCCAAGATTAAACCAGCTATAATTTGAAAGATTCATTTCTCTGAAAAAATTTTTTTTAAATTTTTTTTCAAAAATGTTTTCTAATTTCATAAAGAATTTTTTAGTTCTACCATCCATTTGGAAATTGTTCCTGCCCCCATTCCTATAACAATTTCATCATGGGTTAAATTTTTTCTTAAATAATTTATTAATTCCTCTATATTTTTGACAATTATTACTTGAGTGCGGGAATTTTTAGAAATCGAATTCGCAAATTTTATTAAATTAAATTTAGAATTCTTTTTTTCTCCAGCGGCATATAAAGGGCACAAAATCACTAAATTAGACTTAGAAAAACATTTTGAAAATTCTTTTTTTAAAGAAATTACTCGTGAGTATCTGTGAGGTTCAAATACACTAATAATTTTTCTTGAAAAGTTTACGTTTTGAACACCCTCTAAAATTGAGTTTATTTCAGTTGGGTGATGAGCGTAGTCATCATAAAAGTCATTGTTATTTTTTGAAAAAACTTTGGTCATTCTTCTTTGAACACCTGAAAATTGTTTTAAGGATTTCTTAATTACGTTTAAATTTGCTCCTAAATTTAGACAAACAATTAAAGCGGCAGTAGCGTTTAGTACATTATGTTTTCCTAATAATTTTACAGTTATATTTTTTATAATTCTGTTCTTTTTTTCTTTATTCTTCAATATCAAATTAAAAGATGTGCTATTAATATTATATCTAATTTTTTTTATTTGATAATCAGCATTGCTACTTTCACCATATGTTAAAATATTTTTATTTTTAATTTTTTTTAAAATCTTTTTTATATTTTTACTATCTAGGCAAATTATTGCTTTCCCAGTAGGAGGAGTCTTATTGATAAACTCTACAAAAGAATTTTCTAAATTATAATAATTTTTATAAAAATCTAAATGTTCGTAATCTATATTTGTTACAATAGAATAATTAATTGGTAATTTTAAGAAGCTGCCGTCGGACTCGTCTGCCTCAAGTATAGCCCAATCTCCTTTTCCAAGTTTTGCATTACTTTTTAAAGAATTGATTACTCCGCCATTAATGATAGTTGGATCTAGTTTTTGATCAGATAAAATTTTTGCTACTAATGAAGTTGTAGTTGTTTTACCATGTGATCCAGTAATAATAATATTTTTTTTAAGCGATACAGCATCTGCTAAAACTTCAGCTCTTGAATAAATTGGTATTTTATTTCTCTTGGCATGTTTTAGTTCAACATTGTTATTTTTTATAGCAGTTGATTTTACTAAAATAGTTGCATTTCTAATATTTTTTAATGTATGACCAATAAATACTTTAATTCCAGATCTTGAGCAGCTTATAGTATTCTTATTTTTATTTTGGTCGCTGCCTTGTATTTTAAATCCCATATTTTTCATTATTTGAGCAAGGCCGCTCATACCGATGCCTCCTATGCCAACAAAATGAATGATATCTTTTTGACCTAAACTAATTTTTTTCATTTAAAATTTTTTCTAATTGTATATCCAAATTTTTAAAAATATTTTTGTCAGAATATTGTTTTTGATTTAATAAAATATTATAGATTAGTGTTTTATCTTTAAATAGTGATATAATTAGGTCAAATAAATTATATTTAATTTTTTTTTCATCTATTAAATATCCAAAGTTTTTTTTTTTATAAAACTCTGCATTTTTGTACTGATGATTGTCTGCTGATGAAGGTAAAGGAATTGAAATAAAAGGAATCTTGAGATTTATTAGTTCTCCTAATACTGATGCTCCAGATCGAGTAATTACTAAATTTACTTTTGAATAATACTGAATAATCTTATCTGTAAAATTAAAAATTTCATGATCTATTTTGTGTTTTTGATATAAATTAGATAGTTGTTGATTTTGTTCTCTTTGACATTGTTGAAAAATTTTAATTGGAATATTGAAATTTTTAAGTTTAATAAAAATTTCAGGTAATTCTTCTCCAAAAATTTTTGCTGCCTGACTTCCCCCAAGAACCAAAATTTTTAAATCTGATAATTTATTTTGATCAGTTTCTTGAATTTTAAAATTTAATATTTCTTTTCTTACTACATTGCCTATTTCACAAACTTTATGTTTATATTTTTTTGAAATACCCTCAAGGTCACTGTATGAAACAAATATTTTTTTTGCAAATGGTAGTAAATACTTGTTAGCTTTTCCAATTATCAAATTATTTTCATAAATTACAAATTTAATTTTTAAAATTGATGCTGCAATACAAACTGGGAATGAGGAATATCCTCCCATACCTACAATTATCGATGGTCTATTAAATAATAAAAAGAAAAAAGATTTTATAATTGAAAAAATGACAATCGATAATGATTGAAAAAGGTGGAAAAAATTATTTATAATCAAAGGAGAGGATGGTATTTTTCTTAAATCAATATCATTACAATTTTTTAGATATTTTGAACCTCTTGAGTCAGAAGTAATGATTACTTTACAGTCTTTATTTTTAAGATAATTTGCTAAACTATAGGCTGGGAAAACGTGGCCTCCTGTTCCTCCAGTTGCAATTATAATGCTTTTTTTAGTCATACAAATAAGTTTTGTTTTTTGTGTAATTTAAAACCAACCCAGCTAGAATTGCACTTCCAATTAAAGATGAACCACCATAGCTTAAAAATGGCAATGTCATTCCTGTCGTGGGAAGCAAACTTGTATTTACTCCAGCGTGAATAAATGTTTGAAATATTAATAAGGCTGCCAGACCACTTAGAGATATTTTTAAAAACTGATTTTCTTGGTTAAAGCAATTTTTTATAATTCTAAATGAAATATACAAAAATATGGTAAGTATCATTATTGTTATCAAAGAACCGTACTCTTCTGATATAACAGCAATGACATAATCTGTGTGAGCCTCGGGTACACTCTCTTTAAGTATACCTTCTCCCATTCCTTGGCCTGTTAAACCTCCCAATTTAATTGCGTCAAGAGCTGAGGATGATTGAAATGTATCTCCTTGAGTTGGATCAAAAAAATTTAACAATCGATTGGTGATATATCCAAATTTTTCTGGCAAAAAAAATAGTAATGAAGTTAATGATATTAAAAAAATTAAAAAAAAGATAAATATATAGGTGAAGCTAACACCAGAGATAAACACGGTTGCAATCCAGCTGATTGTTAATAATATTGATTGACCTAAATCTGGTTGATCAATCAATAGAATAATAACGGAACTTAAAAGTATAAAACTTAAAAAGTACTTAATCTGAGAGTTCTCAAACTTTTCAAAAGTTAAAATTTTAACGGTCATCAAAATAAAAAAAGGCTTCAATATTTCTATAGGCTGTAATCTAAAAAAATAAAGATCCACCCAGCGTTTTGCACCTTTCACTTCAATACCAACTATAGGGACTAAAGCTAAAAAAATAAATGAAATTAAAAATAATGGAAAAACTAAATTAACTAGTATTTCAGTTTTTAAGATTGAAATTAAAATCATAATAATTAAGGCTAAAAATGTAAATAAAAGATGTTTCGTAAAAAAAAAATAATAATCTTTGTTTAATCTTTCTCCAGCCAACGAAGAAGTTGAAGAAAATGAAAAGAAAAGACCTAAAAAAAATAATAAACAAAAGCATAATAAAATTTTTTTATCGATACTTCTCCAATAATTAATAAGCAAATATTTAAAAGAAATTTCTTGCATGTTTTCTACATATTTTTTTGAATTCATTTCCTCTCTTTTCAAAATTTTTAAATTGATCAAAAGAAGCTGCTGCTGGACTTAATAAGATAGATTTATTTATATTTTTTTTTAATTTTATATCTTTTTCGATAAAAGAAATTGTTTTTTTTAAATCATTTGTAATTTCAAAATCAATTTTATTTTTAATTTGTTTTTTAAAAAATTCAGTATTTTTGCCTATTAAGTAGCACTTAATAATTTTTTTTTTAAATTTTGAAATCTCAATCTTGTCCTTTTGTTTAGGAAGACCGCCTAGTATCCAATAAATATTATTGAGACTTCGCAAAGCAGGCTCTGTAGCTTTAAATGAAGTGGCTTTAGAGTCATTAATAAAAATGATATTTTCTTTTTTTAAAAAAATTTCAAATCTATGTGGTAATCCTTTAAATGATTTCATCGAGCTGATAAAAGATTTTTCCTTAATATTTAATAGTTTAGCAAAAGTATAAATGAAACTCATATTTTCTGTATTCATATTTGAAGTTAAATAATCATTCTTTATATCATTCTTAATTCTTTGATAGCCACTCACTTTAGGCAATATAATTTTGCTTAAAAAATTATTTTTTATAAAAACTTTTTTTAAATCTTTATTTATTAAGGCAAATTGATTTTTAGTTTGAAGGTTAAAAATTTTTAATTTTGAATTTAAATAATTTCTCATGTTTCCATGCCAATCTAAGTGATCATTACTTAAATTTAGAAAAAAAGCATAATCCGGATTGATGAATTTTGAATGTGCTAGTTGGAATGAGGAAGCTTCTATAATTGCAAAGCCATTTTCAGGAACACTTAAATTTAGTATAGGGGTACCGATATTTCCACCAAGCATAAATTTTAATTTATTTTTTTTAAGAAGGTGAGCTAATAATTTACACGTTGTTGATTTTCCGTTTGTGCCGGTTACAACAATGCTCTTACATCGATTTTTTGACAAATAAAATAGATCTATATCAGTAATTATTTTTTTTTTAAATTTGATAAGATTTTTATTTTTCATTAAACTTATACCTGGAGCTAATACTATAAAATCTACTTGACGGAGAGCCTGAAAAAGATTTTTTGGTCTTAACTTTTTTGATATGTTTTTTTTATTATCATCCCAGACTTTAAAATTATTGATTTTATTTTTTACAAAAAATTTTATTACGGACCGACCAGACAAACCAAGTCCATAGATAAGAAACGATAGTTCTTCAAGTTTTGGAATTTGGAGCATACCAACCTACCTTAGTTTTAATGTTGCAAGTCCTACTAACGCTAAGATGATAGCAATTATCCAAAATCTTATTACAATTGTGGACTCTGCCCATCCTTTCTTTTCAAAATGATGATGAATTGGCGCCATTTTAAAAATTCTTTTTCCAGTTAACTTAAAAGATATAACTTGTATTATTACTGAAACAGTCTCTAAAACAAACAAACCTCCAATGATAGCTAGAACAATCTCATGTTTTACAATAATTGCTATAGCAGCTAATGATCCTCCCAAGGAAAGTGATCCGGTATCTCCCATAAAAATTTTAGCTGGGGGAGCGTTATACCAAAGAAAACCTAAACATGCCCCTACTACCGATCCACAAAAAATCGCAAGCTCTCCTACATCCGGAATATATTGAATCTGTAAATACTCTGAAAATATTGTATTACCTACCACATAAGAAATTAGAGTAAATGAAAGAGCCACCAGCATCACAGGCACAGTTGCTAGCCCATCCAAACCATCTGTTAAATTTACAGCATTTGATGCACCAATAATTACGAACAATCCAAAAGGCACAAAAAATAAACCCATTTCCCAAATTAGGTTTTTAAAAAATGGAAAATATAGATTATATAAATATTCATGATTTGTATATTTTATAAGCATAACTAATGTAATAACTCCAATTACAACTTGACCTAAAAATTTATAGATAGATTTTAGACCTCTAGAATTTTCATATTTAATTTTTAATACATCATCTATTAACCCTAACGCTCCAAGTGATAGTGAAACGAAAATTAGTGTCCAAACATAAACATTTTTTAAATCTGCCCAAAGAAGAGTGCTTGATATTATTCCAATTATTATTATCACGCCACCCATTGTAGGTGTACCTGATTTCTTTATAATATGATCAATTGGACCATCTTGTCTTATCGGGCCAGTAATCATTTTTTCGGAAAATAATTTGATTAAAGGACCACCAATTATGAACACGATTGTTAAAGAAGTTACAACAGACAAGCCTGTTCTAAAAGTGAGATATTTAAATACATTTAAAAATGAATATTGATCAATTAGAGAGGTTAATAAGTTAAATAACATTTATTTTCCTTTTATCATTTTTTTACTAAAATCATTTAAACCTGTAGCGTTTGAACCTTTGATCATTAAGTAATCGTTATTTGATATCATCGTATTTAAACTTAAATCTATATCATCTATATTTTGTAAAATATTGCCCCTTTTGTTTTTACTTAAATGTTTATATGTGAAAATTGTTTTTTTGCCTTTAACGAAAACTTTGTCAATATCAGAGTTGTTAATAACTTTAGATAAATCTTTATGGAATTTATCGGATTTTAAACCCAATTCAAGCATATCTCCTAGTATAAGATATTTCTTGAAATTATTTTTTTTTATCAAGCTTAACTTATTAATTGCATTTTTAACTGATAAAGGATTAGCGTTATAACTTTCATCGATTAACATAAACTTTTTCTTGTATCTCGATATAAAGTATTTTTTTCCTCTTCCTTCCGGAGACTCAAGCTCTCTAAGTTTTTTTTCAATTTTTAAAATATTTATATTTAGTTCTTTTAATACTGCTAAAGTTGCTAACACGTTATAAATATTTAAGTCTTTGATTTTTAATGCTATTGGATGTTTAAATATATCTATAAATATTTCTGAAACACCGCCAGTTTCTATAATCCTTTTTAGGCGAATATTTGACTTTTTATGTTTGCCGAATGAGATAGTTTTCAATCTAAAAAGTTTTGCTTTTTTTGATAAAAAATTGAAAAATTTGTCGTCTCTATTTAAAATAATTGTTCCTCCTGGCTGAATATTTTCAATAATTTCTGACTTAGCTTTTGCAATTCCATTAATATTCTTAAAATTTTCAATATGCGCCTCACCAATATTAGTTATTATACCAATATTTGGTTTGATTAATTTTGAAAGACTTCTTATTTCCCCAGCTCTACTCATACCAACTTCAAAAATTCCGAACTTGTTTTCTAAACTTAAATTTGACAAACTTATTGGTACCCCTAGGTGATTATTAAAAGATTTGGGTGATGAATATGTGCTTCCAACACCTTTTAGCAAGTCGCTAATCAAACTTTTTAAAGAAGTCTTACCCGCACTTCCGGTAACAGCTATTATTCTTGCATGTGAAAATTCTCTTTTAAATTTGGCAAATTCGTTAAGAAATTTTTTAGTATTATTGAATTTGACAATTTTTTTATTATCATTTTTTACCGATGAGGCAACGACACATCCAGCTCCTTTTTTTAAAGCATCTTTAATAAATTTATTTCCGTTCTCTTTTTTTCCTTTTATCGCTAAAAATAAATTATTTTTCTTAATTGTCCGCGTATCAATTGAGAGACCATTGAAATTTACAAATTTTTTTTTTCCTAGAATTTTATTGAGGATCTTTCTATTTTGTAAATAATTTTGCTGTTTTTTTGAGAGATTTTTTGGTTTTACATTAATTTTTTTCACAATCATTTTATCTGAAATATGTAAAATTTTATTTTTATAGATTTGAGTTTTCTCATGACCTTTACCAGCAATTAGTAATATTTCGTGTGAATCTGCATTTTGAATTGCAGTTTTAATTGCTTCTGCTCTGTTGCCAATATTTAAAGACTTTGTTTTAGAAATATTTTTTAAGAGCTCATCTCTTATCTTTTTTGGATTTTCATTTCTTGGGTTATCGTCTGTTAGATATATTTTTTTACAATTTTCATTTGCTATTTTTGCCATTAGAGGTCTCTTTTTTTTATCACGATCTCCTCCACATCCAAAAATCAATGAGATATTATTGCCATATTCGCTCTTTAAAAAATTTAATGTTTTTAATAGAGCATCAGGCGTATGAGCGTAATCTATATAAACTTTTATATTGTTCGGATATGTTTTTATTAACTCTAGTCTACCACTTACAGCTTTTAACTTTCTTATTGTATTAAAAATTTTCTTATCTTTTAAACCTAACAATCTACATGCCTTGATAGACATCGCTAAATTCTTAATCTTAAAATCACTAACAGAATTTAAACGCATCTTTTTTATTTTTTCAATTTCATTATTTATATCTAATAATCTTAAACTCCTTTTTTTTGCGATTAATTTTAATTTTTTAAATGGTTGGATTGCCTTATCTGAAATAATTACAGACCCTTTGCTTAATACACTCTTGAATAATATTAGTTTGGCATTTAAATAAGAATTCATTGATTTATGATAGTCTAAATGATCTTGGCTAAAATTTGTAAAAATAGCTGATTTAAAATTTACATGGTGTAATCTTTTTTGATTTAAACCATGACTAGACGCCTCGATAATTACATTATCGATCTTTTTCTTTTTTAAAAAATGCAAGGTTTTATGAAGAGTAATTGTATCAGGAGAAGTAAGACCACTTTTAATAATTTTTTCGTTGTATTTAATACCTAAAGTGCCAATTGTTGCAGCAGGTATATTATTCATCCTCAAAAATTGATAAATTATATCTGCAACTGAAGTTTTTCCGTTTGTTCCAGTAACTGCAATAATATTTTTTGGTTTTAATTTGTAAAATTTTGAGGATATTTCACTTAAAAAATGTCTCACATCATTTTTTTTTATTTGCGTGATTTTTCTATCTTTTAATTTATTTTTTACGGACGATATTATTACAGATGCGCCTTTTCCGATTGCAGCATCAATAAATTTTTCACCGTTTTCCTTTTTTCCTTTAATTGCAAAAAAAATATTGTCTTTTTTTACTTTCTTACTATCTATTGAAAGCCCCGAAATGAAAATATTTTTTTGATATTTTGGAATATTTTTAATTAAATTTTTCAACAACATACTGACCTGTAAATTCTTTGTTATTTATGGCTAAAATTGGCCCAATTCTTTCTATTATTTTGCCTGCAACATAAACAGAATTCCAACCAGATGTATTATACGGAGCTTTAGTTTTGATACCGCGATAATTATAAATCAATTCTTTATTAATTTTTGGATTTTCTAACATAATGAATAAACTATATTTTGGCTTATTTGTGGGAAATAATGAAATAAAAGTGTTTATTCTATTTTTTTTGTCGCCATAACTTTCTGCTGTTCCAGTTTTTCCCCCGACGTAGTACCCATCTATATCAGCCAGACTTGCTGTTCCTTCCTTGCTGCTTACAACTTTTCTAAGAATATTAGTTAAATTTTTGCTTGTATCAGCTGAAATAATTTTTTTTGAATCTTTTATTTTTTGATTTTTAATTAAACTAGGAACTATTAATTTTCCTCCATTTCCGATAGCAGCATATAAGACAGTTGCTTGTAGAGGTGTAGTAGTTATACCATGGCCATATGATATTGTCTCTAGCTTACATTTATTCCAACTCAACTGATGTGGAACACCGACTTCCTCTAATTCAATAGATGGATTTTCTGTCAGTTTTGTTTTTTTAATAAATTTCTTGTATTTTTTTTCTCCAATTTTCCTTGCAAGAATTACTGAACCTACATTAGAGGATCTTATTAAAATTTCTTCTACAGTTAAATCTTTCGGATGCTCTTTCATATCAGTTATTTCATAAATCGAGCATTTAATTTTTCTAGGAATGTTTTTGATAATAGTTTTTGAGCTTACCTCTTTATGATCTAACGCAAGAGCTACAGTGAAAGTTTTAAAAATCGACCCTAGTTCGTATACACCTTTTGTAATTTTATTTATAAATTTTTCTTCTTTAATAGTAGTTCTTTGATTAATATCAAAATTTGGCAGCGAAACTAAAGATAAAATTTCCCCATTATTTATATCTAGCAATAAAGCTGCACCACCAGTAGCATTAAAAACTTCAATCGCTGAATTTAATTCTTTGTTAATGATATGTTGAATGTTGCTGTCTAAAGTCAACTTAAGTGGTTGATTGATTTTATTTTTATCTTTTAACTCCTTATCAAAATATTTTTCAACACCTGAAACACCATAATTATCATAATCTACTTGACCAATAATATGGCTAAATAAATTTCCATGGGTGTACATTCTGGCTTGAAATGGTTCGAATATAATTGCTTTTTCCCCAAGAGACCAGAATCTTTCTTTTTCATTTTTATCAATCCTTTTTTTAATACGAAAATATTTGTTTTTCTCTATTTTTTTTTTTATTTCATTAATTGGAAGATCGGGAAAATATAATCTTAACTTAATTAAAAATTTGTTTTTATCTTTTAGTAATTTTGGATCTAATGCTGCATGAAATGTGTTTATATTTCTAGAAATAATAATATTATTTCTATCAACAATGTCTCTTCTTTGTAAAGAAAATTGAGATTTTTCATTTCCCTTACTAAAGATATCTTTTTCATCAAGTGAGACATGTGTAATTTGAATTGAAAAAATTAAGATTAAAGAAAAAAAGAAGAAAAATAAAACATAAATTCTGTCTTGAAAATTATTTATTTTTTTCAATTTTTTATTTTTTTTGTTAGTTTCTAAGTAATCTTCAAAATAAAAACTTTTTTGATTAATATTTTTATTTATTTTGGATTTTCTCTTCATTTGTTATTTTATTTAAGTTTGTAATTTTATTATTAACTTTTTTGAAATCTGAAATATTAAAAAATATTTTCGAAAATTCTATCGGTTGATAATCATTAAATCCGATAATTTTTAATTTTTTTTCAATTACAGCAGGTGATGTTAAATAATGAAAATCAAGTTGTGCTTCATTAATATTTTTTTCTTTAATTAATATTTCGGCTTTTATAACAGAAATTTTTTTTTCAATGATGTGAGCTTTATTTTTAACAATTGAAGTAAAGACTAAAAAAAAAACAAATAAACTGATAGAGATAATAAATCTTGTATTAAACATGAATTGACTCCAGGTCTAGATATTTTTTAAACTTTTTAATAAAATTTTCGGGATATTCGAATTTATCTTTACTTCTCACTGCAAATCTTAATTTTGCAGATCGAGATCTATTATTTTTATTTATTTCTTTTTTTGATGGCCTTAATACATTGTTTTTATATTTTTCAAATAAATTTGTTTCAATATTTGTGTTGTCTGGAACATATCTTGATGATCTTGATTTATTTTTTGAAAAATTAGTAAAAAAATATTTTATAATTCTATCTTCTATAGAATGAAAACTAACAACTAAAATTTTACCACCTGGCTTTAATTTTTTTGCGGCAATTATAACCCCTTTAATTAATTCTGTAATTTCTTTATTTACAAAAATTCTTAGTGCTTGAAAAGTTTTTGTGCAGGGATTTATTTTACTTGAAAAATTTTTCTTTTTACTTGTTTCAATAATTTTTACTAAGTCTCCAGTATTTGAAATTTTTTTGATTTTTCTTTTTTTGACAATATTTTTAGCTATTTTAGACGCCTCTTTTTCGTCTCCTAAAATTTTTATGATTAACTTTAAATCAATCTCACTAAGTTTATTAATTGCATCTAAGGCAGAAATTTCATTCAAACCCATAGCCATATTTAGTTTTTCATTTGATTTAAATGAGAACCCTCTATCAAGATCATTTAATTGGATGGACGATAAACCTAAATCAAAGATAATTACATCCACATTATCAACGGGAATGGTATCTAATTGACTAAATTTAATATGAAAAAACTTGAATCTTTCAGGAAATTTATTTTTTAACTTTGTAGCTAATGGTAAAGACTTTTTATCCCTGTCAATAGCTATAATAGTTGTTTGAGTGAATTTTAAAATTTCCTTGGAATAACCTCCACCTCCAAATGTACAATCTATGAATTTTTCTACGGAAGATGGTGATGATATTTCTAAAATTTTATCCAACATCACTGGAAAATGAGATAGTTCCAGTGATGAAGTAAGTTTGCTCATGTTTCAAAACCCGAGTCATTAAAATTTTTGTTTTCTTAAAAATGCAGGAATTTCAAAATCTTCCTCTTCGCTTAAATCTTTATCAAATAATTGCTCCGAATGACTATTTTCATGAAAATTTTCCTCTTCAGTTTGATAGCTTTGATCCTCAGAGAAAAGCTTAGGAGTATTTTCCATATTGTTATTTTCATTTGTAGCCATATCGCTTTCATTTTCATGGAAATGATTATTTTCAATATATGATGCGCTTTCAATTGAAACACCATTAGGAATATTCTTTGAAACTTCCTCCTCGCTAGTTGTTGCAACAGTCAACTCCTCATTATTTTCTAGATTATCTAAGTAATTATTTTGTTCCTCTTGATCTAATTCGTAACTTTCATCAAGTTTTAAAGCTGTAGCACCATCAATAGAGTTTAAAGTATTGCCATCCAATCTAGTGTTCTGAGAAAATAAATTATCGGAATATCCAGTGTTTCTATTCTGAATTCTAGAAACCATGTTTAATACTGTTTTATTCCCTGTTTTTTGACCATCAAGTGCTGTTGCAACTATTGATACTCTTATTTTGCCTGTCATGTTTTCATCTTTAATAGCGCCAAAAATTAGTTCAGCTTCAGGATCTACTTCGGCTCTTATTTTATTCACCGATTGATCTACCTCAAACAAAGTAAGGTCATTTCCACCAGTAATATTAATTAACAAGCCTTTAGCTCCTTGAAGCGAATACTCATCAATTAAAGGATTGTTGAGAGCAATTTCTGTTGCAGACATAGCTCTGTTATCACCTTCTGCTTCTCCTGTTCCCATCATAGCTTTACCCATAGCGCTCATGACAGTTTCCACATCAGCAAAATCTAAATTTATCATTCCTGGTCTTACCATTAAGTCTGTAACGCTCTGAACACCGTGTTTAAGTACGTTATTAGACAAATTAAACGACTCCTCAAAAGTAGTTGTTTCACTAGCAATTTTGAAAAGATTTTGATTAGGAACAACAATCACGGTATCTAAATGTTTTTTAAATTCCTCAAGCCCTTCAATAGCTCTTCTCATTCTTTTTGGACCTTCATAAGAAAAAGGTAAAGTAGTAACACCCACTGTTAAAATATTTAATTCTCTTGCAGCTCTTGCAATAACGTGTGATGCCCCAGTTCCTGTTCCTCCACCCATGCCCGAAGTGATAAAAACCATATTCGCGCCTTGTATGTAGTTTGTAATTTCATTAAGAGACTCATCAGCTGCAGCTTGACCTATATCGTGTTTAGCACCAGCTCCTAAACCTTTTGTTAAATTCATTCCAATCTGAATTTTCGCATGAGCTTTGCTCATCTTTAAATCTTGTGCATCTGTATTGACCGCAACGAATTCTACACCCTCCATTCCTGACTCTATCATTGCATTTATTGCGTTCCCCCCAGCGCCACCGACACCTAAAACTAATATTCTTGGCTTTAGCTCTCTGAGCTCACCTCCTCCAATATTTATACTCATTATAACTCCCCCTTCTGTTTTGTTTCCCATTTTAAATTAGATCTATTTTGAAAAGCTTTTTTCCTAGCAACAATCTTAAATTTCTCAAAATTTTTTGGATCCCAGATTTGAAAGGTTTTTCCAAGACCAACGAACAAAACATTATTTTTAATGCTTGCGTGATTAAGTAATTTTTTTGAGAGAGAAATTCTACCCTCTGTATCAAATTGTAAATTTTCACTTTCTGATAAAATTGATGTAGCAAAAAAATCTCTTTTTTCCTCAAAAGGGTTAAGTGAGTCTATAGTATTTGATAGTATTTCAATTCTATCCTGTGAACATGCTTCTAACGCACGATGATTGAAAGAAGGATAACTTATAAATCCGTTATAACCCATAGAACTTAGATGAGATCTAAATGTTGCTGGCACCGAAACACGCCCTTTCTTGTCTATTTTGTTTTCGTAACTTGATAAAAACATTTGTATTTAAAGTCCAAATTCTATTAACAATTTTCAATATACCCTCCATTATGGGATTAGATGGGATAGTATGGGTTTTTGGATAATAGTCAATAACTATATCTTTAATAGAAAGTACAAAAGTAGAACAAATTTAAAGCTTATTTTGCCAGATAATCTATAAGCCGGGTTCTGTCATTGAAGATGTCATTTCTCTAGGCCCAAATTCACATTTGGGCTCAAGCGGTTAACCCAGAAGACTAACTAAAGACTGTTTTTAGTGTAAAACACATTGTCTTCTCTATTTAACCTTGCTCC
>MDTD01000902.1_pt1 | contig 14091 bp, 13 predicted proteins | sample 811221 | NCBI WGS metagenome assembly MDTD01 (sample SAMN05326646, study PRJNA326480) | marine metagenome | isolation source: seawater | place: Pacific Ocean: South West | collected 2011
GGGCTTCATCGACGGCCTGTCGATCCGGCTGCCGACCATCTGCGTGCGTCCCGGCAAGCCGAACCTCGCCGCCTCGTCCTTCTTTTCCGGCATCATCCGCGAACCGCTCAACGGCAAGGAAGCGATCCTGCCGGTCGATGATGACGTGCGTCATTGGCATGCCTCGCCGCGCTCCGCCGCCGGTTTCCTCGTCCACGCCGCCACGCTGGACACCGGCAGGCTGGAAGGCCGGCGCAGCCTGAACATGCCCGGCGTGTCCTGCACGGTCGCCGAACAGATCGAGGCGCTGCGCAACGTCGCGGGGGAGGCTCCGGTTTCGCTGATCCGCCGCCAGCCCGACGAGACGATCCGCCGGATCGTGGCCGGATGGCCGCGCGACTTCGATCCGGCCCGCGCACTGGCACTGGGTTTCCGGGCCGAGAGCAGCTTCGAGGAAATCATCCGGATCTATGTCGAGGACGACCTGGAAAAGCCGGGAGCCTGACACTGCCGGGAATGGATGGCGCAAGCCGAATTGCAAGGGATGCGTGAAACGATGGGCAACAGACTGAGACTTGAAGGCAAGAGGGCGCTGGCGACTGCCGCCGGCCAGGGCATCGGGCGGGCCACCGCCATCGCCATGGCCGACGAGGGCGCGAAGGTCTTCGCCACCGACATCAACGAGAAGGCGCTGGCGGACCTTGCCGCGCTGGGCCACCCGAACATCGAGACCTTCGTGCTCGACGCGCGCTCGGATGATTCCGTGGCGCAAGGCGTGAAACGGGCTGATCCCGACATCCTGTTCAACTGCGCCGGCTTCGTCCATCACGGCACGATCCTCGAGTCCACCGACGAGGAATGGGATTTTGCCTTCGACCTGAATGTCCGCTCCATGTACCGCACCATCCGTGCCGCACTTCCGGCCATGCTGGAACGCGGATCGGGTTCCATCGTCAACATCGCGTCCGTCGCCTCCTCGGTGACGGCTGCGCCCAACCGCTTCATCTACGGCACCACCAAGGCGGCCGTGATCGGCCTGACCAAGTCGGTCGCCCAGGATTTCGTGACGAAGGGCGTGCGCTGCAACGCCATCTGTCCGGGGACCGTGGAAAGCCCGTCCCTGCATGACCGCCTGCGCGCCACCGGTGACTACGAGGCGGCCATGGCGGCCTTCGTCGCCCGCCAGCCCATGGGCCGGATCGGCCGGCCGGAGGAAATCGCGGCCCTTGCCGTCTACCTCGCTTCAGACGAAAGTGCGTTCACCACGGGACAGGCCTGCGTGATCGACGGCGGCTGGTCGATCTGACCGCCCCGCCCCCGCATATCCTGCCCCCGACCGAAGAGACCCGATCATGACGAAGAAAAAAGACCCCGCCAGCCTGCGTTCCCGGCAATGGTTCAACAATCCGGATGACGCGGAAATGACCGCGCTCTATCTTGAGCGCTATCTCAACTATGGCCTGACGCTTGAGGAACTGAAAGGCAGCAAGCCGATCATCGGTATTGCCCAGACCGGTTCCGACCTGTCGCCCTGCAACCGCCATCACATCGAACTGACAAAGCGGCTGCGAGACGGCATCATCGCGGCCGGCGGCACGGCGATGGAAATCCCGCTCCATCCGATCCAGGAGACCGGCAAGCGCCCGACCGCCATGCTCGACCGCAACCTCGCCTACCTGTCGCTGGTCGAATCGCTGTTCGGCTACCCGATCGACGGCGTGGTGCTGAACATCGGCTGCGACAAGACCACGCCCGCCCTGCTGATGGCCGCGGCCACGGTCAATATCCCGGCCATCGCCTTTTCCGTCGGTCCCATGCTCAACGGCTGGTATCGCGGCGAGCGCACGGGTTCCGGCACCATCGTCTGGAAGGCGCGCGAACTCCACGCCGCCGGCCTGATCGACGATGCCGGCTTTGCCGAACTCGTTGCCTCCTCCGCGCCCTCCACCGGCTATTGCAACACCATGGGCACGGCCACGACGATGAATTCGCTGGCCGAGGCGCTCGGCATGCAGATGCCGGGTTCGGCGGCCATCCCCGCGCCCTATCGCGAGCGTGGCCAGATGGCCTACGAGACCGGCCGGCGCATCGTCGACATGGTCCACGAGGACCTCAAGCCGTCGCAGATCATGACGCGCGAGGCCTTCGAGAACGCCATCGTCGTCAACTCCGCCATCGGCGGCTCGACCAATGCGCCCATCCATCTCAACGCCATCGCCCGCCATCTCGGCGTGCCGCTCGCCAATGACGACTGGCAGAAGCTCGGCCACGACATACCGCTCATCGTCAACCTCCAGCCGGCCGGCGAATATCTCGGCGAGGATTACCACCGCGCCGGCGGCGTGCCGGCCGTGGTCAACGAACTGCTGAAGGCCGGCCTCCTGCCGCACCCCGATGCCATCACCGCGAACGGCAAGACCATGGCCGAGAACTGCTCCGGCCGCGAGATCGTGAACCCCGATGTCATCAAGCCCATCGGCGAGCCGATGAAGAAGAGCGCCGGCTTCATCAACCTGAAGGGCAACCTCTTCGACAGCGCCATCATGAAGACCTCGGTCATCTCCGAGGAATTCCGCAAGCGCTACCTCTCCAATCCGGACGATCCGGAGGCCTTCGAGGGCCGCGCCGTCGTCTTCGACGGGCCGGAGGACTTCCACAAGCGCATCGACGATCCATCGCTCGGCATCGACGAGCACTGCATCCTGTTCATGCGCGGTGCCGGGCCGATCGGCTATCCGGGCGGCGCGGAAGTGGTCAACATGCGCCCGCCCGCTTACCTCATCAAGAAGGGCATCTCGTCGCTGGCCTGCGTCGGCGACGGACGGCAATCGGGCACATCCGGCTCGCCTTCCATCCTCAACGCCTCGCCGGAAGCAGCCGCCGGCGGCGGACTTGCGCTGCTGAAGACGGGCGACCGCGTGCGCATCGACCTGAGGAAATGCACCGCCGACATGCTGGTTTCAGACGATGAACTGGCAGCCCGGCGCAAGGCCCTCGACGGGCAGGGCGGCTTCCCGGTCCCCGAGAGCCAGTCCCCCTGGCAGCAGATCTTCCGCGAAAAGGTGCAACCCTTTGCCGAGGGCATGACGCTGAAGGACGCCGACACCTATCGCGACATTGCCAACCGCCACGTTCCGCGCAACAACCACTGACCCGAAAGACCACAAGGATAGTCCATGAAACTCGTTCGTTACGGCAATCCCGGTGAGGAAAAGCCAGGCCTGATCGACGCCGAAGGCGCATTGCGCGACCTGTCGGCCCATGTGGCCGACATTACCGGCGCCACCATTTCCGACGAGAGCCTGGCGCGTCTCGCCGCGCTCGACACCGCTTCGCTGCCGAAGGTGGAAGGCAATCCGCGCTTCGGACCCTGCGTCGGCCAGATCGGCAAGTTCATGTGCATCGGCCTGAACTTCTCCGACCATGCCGCGGAAACGGGCGCCGCCATCCCCGAACATCCGATCCTCTTCATGAAGGCCAATTCCGCCATTGTCGGCCCCAATGACGATGTGGTGATGCCGCGCGGCTCCACCCATACGGACTGGGAGGTCGAACTGGGTGTCGTCATCGGCAAGACCGCCAAATACGTATCCGAAGCCGAAGCCCTCGACTACGTGGCCGGTTACTGCGTGATCAACGACGTGTCGGAACGACGTTACCAGACCCAGCTCACCGGCCAGTGGACCAAGGGCAAGTCCTGCGACACCTTCGGCCCCACCGGCCCCTGGCTTGTCACGCGCGACGAGGTCGGCGATCCGCAGAACCTGGACATGTGGCTCGACGTCAACGGCAAGCGCATGCAGAACGGCAATACGGCGACGCAGATCTTCAGCGTGGCTGAGGTCATCGCGCATCTGTCCACGCTGTTCACGCTGCATCCGGGCGACGTCATTTCCACCGGCACGCCGCCCGGCGTCGGCATGGGCATCAAGCCGGAACCCGTCTACCTCAAGGAAGGCGACGTGATGGAGCTGGGCATCGACAAGCTGGGCAGCCAGCGCCAGACTGTCAGGGCGGACGCCTGACCATGAACGCTTACGACTTTTCCGGCGAAGTGGCCGTCATCACCGGCGGGGCGCAGGGCATCGGCCTTGCCACTGCCCGGCGGATGATCGAGGGCGGCGCCCGCGTGCGCCTCTGGGACATCGACGCGGCCATGCTGGAAAAGGCGAAGGCGGACCTGGGAACAGCCTGCTCCACTGCCGTGGTCGACATCACTGATGCCTCCGCCTGCAAGGCGGCTGCGGCCGCCACGGCGGGCGACCTCGGCAAGCTGTCCATCCTGGTCAACTCGGCGGGCATCGCCGGTCTCAACGATCCGGTGGAGACCTATCCGGAGGAAGAGTGGCTCAGGATCATGAACCTGAACCTCAACGGCACCTTCTTCACCAACAAGGCCGTGGTTCCGCACCTGAAGGCCAACGGTTACGGCCGTATCGTCAACGTGGCGTCCATCGCGGGCAAGGAAGGCAATCCCAACGGCGCGGCCTATTCGGCCTCGAAGGCCGGGGTGATCGGCTTCACCAAGTCGCTCGGCAAGGAACTGGCCGGCCACGACATAGCGGTCAACTGCATCACCCCGGCGGCGGCGCGCACCCGCATCTTCGACCAGATGAAGCCGGAGTTCATCGACATGATGCTGTCGAAGATTCCGCGCGGCCGCTTCGTCGAGGTGGACGAGATCGCGGCCATGATCTGCTTCATGGCCAGCCGCGACAATTCCTTCACCACCGCTGGCGTGTTCGACATTTCCGGAGGCAGGGCAACCTACTGAACGACGGACCCTGCGCAAAGAAAGGCATACAGACATGAAACCCGATCTCCTGCTCGTCGGCGGCACGACGCCGCGTACCATGGCCGCACTCGAAGACCGTTTCACGGTTCACAAGGCCAATGACGTGACCGACTGGGACGCCTTCCTGGCAGACAAGGGCGAAAGCATCGCCGCCGTGGCCACCAACGGCCATGACGGGCTGAAGCCGGACATCATGGCGAAACTGCCGAACCTGAAAGTCGTTTCCTGTTTCGGCGTCGGCTATGACGCCATCGACGCGAAGGCCGCTGCCGAACGCGGCATCCTGGTCACGCACACGCCGAACGTGCTCAACAACGACGTCGCCAACACGGCCATCCTGCTCATGCTGGCGGTCTCCCGCCGCCTCGTGCGCGACGATGCCTATGTGCGCGCCGGCAAGTGGAGCGGCTTCGGCGCCGCGCCGCTGACGACTTCCATCGAAGGCAAGAAGGTCGGCATCCTGGGGCTGGGGCGCATCGGCGAGACCATCGCGCGCAAGCTGGAGGCCGGCTTCGGCTGCCGGATCAGCTATCACAGCCGCAATGCAAGGGACGTGGCCTGGCGCTATTGCCCCGACCTCGTCGAAATGGCCCGCGACGTGGATTATCTCGTCGTCATCACGCCCGGCGGCGCGGCCACGAACAAGCTGGTCAATCGCGACGTCATCGAGGCGCTCGGCCCCGAGGGCACGCTCATCAATGTCGCCCGCGGCAGCGTCGTGGACGAGAAGGAAATGGTGGACGCCCTGCTCGACGGCCGGCTTGGCGCCGCCGGTCTCGACGTCTTCGAGAACGAGCCCAACGTGCCCGAGGCCCTGTTTCCGCTGGATAACGTGGTCCTCCTGCCCCATGTCGGCAGCGCCACGGTGGAGACGCGCCGGGCCATGGGCGACCTGACGGTGGAAAACCTCGTCCGCTTCTTCGACGAAGGAACCGTGACGACACCTGTGCCCGAATGCGCCCATCTGGTGAAAAAGGGGTGACGCGTGGCCGCCCATGGCGCCTTCCCGGACGCATTGTGCGCGGCCTTTGACGACCGGGCACTGGCCGTCGGCGCCGCTGTTCCGGAGCGCAACCGCCATGACTGGAGCGGCCTTGCGCCGGTCGCCCCGCTCGCACTGATCCGTCCCGCGAGCACCGCCGACGTGTCGCGGGCCATGCGTATCTGCCACGAACATGGCATCGCCGTGGTTCCGCAGGGCGGGCTGACCGGCCTGTGCGGCGGCGCACGCCCCGTCGAGGGCGCCGTCGCCCTCTCGCTGGAACGCATGACCGCCATCGAGGACATCGACCCGGACGGCGGCACCATGACCGTGCAGGCCGGCGTTCCACTGGAGCGCGTCCAGCAGGCGGCCGCCACGCAGGACCTTTACATGCCGCTCGATCTCGGCGCGCGCGGTTCCTGCACCATCGGCGGCAACATCGCCACCAATGCCGGCGGAAACCGCGTCATCCGTTACGGCATGATGCGCGACATTGTTCTGGGAATCGAGGCGGTACTGGCCGACGGGACGGTCGTCACCAGCCTCAATCGCATGATCAAGAACAATGCCGGCTACGACCTGAAACAGCTTTTCATCGGCTCGGAAGGCACTCTCGGCATCGTCACCCGCGCCGTCCTTCGCCTTTCGCCCATGCCCGCCTTTTCAACCGCCGCCGTCTGCGCGCTCGACAGCTATGATGGCGTTCTGGCGCTGCTTCGCGATGCACGGCGCGCCCTCGGCCCCATGCTGTCGGCCTTCGAGGTCATGTGGGCCGATTACTGGGACCTCGTGTCAACCACACCCGGCCTGCGCATGCCGATAGCGCCCGGCCACGCCTTTCATGTCCTGATCGAGGTGCAGGGCACCGACGAAAGCCTCGACCGCGCCAGGTTCGACACCTTCCTCGAAGCAAGCGCCGAATCCGGCCTGCTGGCCGATGCCGCCGTCGCCCGGTCGCAGGCCGACGTGGCCGATTTCTGGGCGGTGCGTGACGCGGTCTCGGAATTCGCCCGGACCTTCGGGCCGCATGTCGCCTTCGACATCGGCCTGCCGCTCGCCCGCATGGACGAATTCGCCATCGCCTGCCGCACCGCCCTTTCCGGAACGCTCACTGACGCCCACGCGCTTTTCTACGGCCATGTCGGCGACGGCAACCTTCACATCGTCGCCCGCGACAGGTCTGCACGCGAACAGCCCAAGCAGGTGATCGCGGAGACGGTCTACGCGCTTGTCGGCACGTTTGGCGGCACCATCTCGGCCGAACACGGAATCGGCCTTTCAAAGAAACCCTGGCTGGGCCAGACCCGCTCGCCCGCCGAGCTTGAAACCATGGCCCGCATCAAGGCCGCGCTCGACCCGCGCGGCCTGCTCAATCCGGGCAAGGTCTTGTGAATGAGCGCCAAACGGACGGACACAATGAACGCCTTCCTGTCGATCGGCGAATGCATGCTGGAGTTTTCCCGCCGCGCGGACGGCGCATGGTCCCTCGGCTATGCCGGCGACACGCTGAACACGGCCTGGTATTTCCGCGCCCTGGCACCACAGGCAAGCTGGGAGACCCGGTATTTCACGCGGCTGGGAAATGACGTCCATTCCGCCGGAATTCTCGCTTTCCTTGAGGAAAACGGGATCGGCACCGGGCACATCGCCCGCGATCCAGATCGCCAGCCAGGTCTCTACCTGATCGACACGAAGGACGGCGAACGCTCCTTCACCTATTGGCGCTCGCAATCGGCTGCGCGCCTGCTCGCCGATGACGAAGCCGCGCTGGAAACGGCCATCGGCGAGGCGGCCATCGTCTATTTCTCCGGCATCACGCTGGCCATCCTCGCGCCTGACCGCCGGGCGGCGCTGATCGCCATGGCGGAGACGGCCCGTGCAGCCGGAAAGCTGACCGTTTTCGATCCGAACATCCGGCCCCGCCTCTGGGAAACATCCGAAGCGATGCGCGAGGCGATCATGGCGGCCGCCGGCGCTTGTGCCATCGTGCTGCCGAGCTTCGATGACGAGAAGACGGTTTTCGGCGACAACTCACTTGCCGCCTGTGCGGCGCGCTACCGGAAGGCAGGCGCCGAAACCGTCGTCGTGAAGAACGGCGGCGGCGACATGCTGTTTGCCGGGCCGGACGGCACGCAGGACATTGACGGGCTGGAGCGCGTCGTCCCCGTCGATACCACCGGCGCGGGCGACAGCTTCAATGGCGCCTGGCTTGCCGCCCGCGCTGCCGGACAAGGCCCGGCGGACGCGGCCCGTTTCGCCCATTCGGTCTCGGCCCGTGTCATCCGCCACCCCGGCGCGCTCATGCCGCAGGCAGCGCTCGCGGACATCGGATTCACCGCCTGAACTCGCGGCGCACCTCCGGCCGGTTCAGTCCTCGTGAATCGGTTCGGCGGTGAAGGCGCCCCCCTGGTAGCGGGCGAGCGGATCGTCCCGGTCCGGCGCCGGCCCGGCGGCCTCCACTGCCGCGCGGAACTTTTCCGAGGAATCGCGCGGCTTCCAGCCGAGATGGCTGACGCGCGAATTGTCCCACCAGACCGTGTCGTTGTTCGAAACACCGTAGATGACCGGGCAACCCAGGCGCGGCACGGTCAGGCAGCGCTCGATGAGCAGCGCGAGGTCCGCGGCGCTCAGCCACGTGGACAGCATCCGCCGGTCTTTCACGTCCGGAAAGCAGGACCCGATGCGCACGATGGCGGTCTCGATGCCGAACTTGTCGTGATACATCGAGGCCAGCGCCTCGCCGAAGCACTTCGACACGCCATAGAGGCTGTCCGGGCGCGCCGGGGCGGTATTGTCGAGATGCTCGTCCTGACCGTGGAAGCCGACCACGTGGTTGGAACTGGCAAAGATAATGCGCGGGCCTCCATGCGCCCTCGCCGCTTCGTAGAGATGAAACACGCCGTCGATATTGGCCGGACGGATTTTCGCCCACGACTGCTCGGTCGAAACGCCGCCCAGATGAACGATGGCGTCGCACCCCTTCACCATGGCCGAGACCGCCGCCGCGTCCGAAAGATCGCAGGTCACGGCCTCCTCGCCATCCCCGGCATCCGTGACGGGGACGATGTCGGACAAACGGAGGTGATGCGTCAGGGGCCTGATCAGCGGGCGCAACTGGCGGCCGACGCCGCCCGCCGCCCCGGTGATGAGTATCCGGTTGAGCATGTCGGTCTCCTTCTGGGCAGGAACTGGTCAGGACGGGAAGCACAGGCGCCGGCAGCCACGGGCATGGTCCGGCGGATCCTAAACTTATCGTATATATTGTCAATACATATGATATTTCTTCTGTCGATCGATTGACAAATCCACTTGCCTGACCGCTCCTGTAGGGCATGAAACCGAAGACAGCCGACGCAGGGTCAACCGGAACGGAAAGCGCGGGGCGGCGCGGCAACCTCGTGCAGATCCTGGCACGGGCGCTGCGCGAAGCCATCCTGCGTGGTGATTTCGCCATCGGCGATAAAATGCCGAGCGAGGCCGAACTGACGGCGCTGCATGGCGTGTCCCGCACCGTGGTGCGGGAGGCGATCGCGGCGCTCCGCCTGGAAGGCCTGGTGGAGGCGCGCCAGGGCGCGGGCGTCTTCGTGACGGCCAACCCGGCTGGTGCCGCCGCACCCTTCCGCGATGTCGATCCGGACAAGCTCTCCAGCATCCTGGAAATCCTCGAACTGCGCGCCGCCGTGGAAATCGAGGCGGCCGGTCTGGCTGCGCTGCGCCACTCGCCGGCCCAGGAAGAGGACCTTTACCGGAAACTGGACGGCATCGACGCCCGCATGGCCGCCGGCGAACCGGCCAGCGAGGCGGATTTCGCCTTCCACCTTGCCATTGCCGATGCCACCAGCAACCCGCGCTTCCGCCAGTTCCTGGAAATGCTCGGCAGCGAGGCCATACCCCGCCACCGCTTCGAACCCGGACGGAGCGAACCGGCTGACGCGGCCTATCTCGCCATGCTGCAATCCGAGCACCGGCAGGTCGCCGACGCCATTGCCGCAGGCGACGCCGAAGCCGCGCGCCATGCCATGCGCATCCATTTGCAAGGCAGCCAGAAACGCTACCGCCGCATGCTTCGCAATGGGTGAAACTTATCATACAAGTTCATTGACAGGCGCGCCCCGGCTCCTATGATGGCCGTCACGCCAGAACCGACGGGACACGCAACGACATGACACCACAAGAACTGAAAGCCGCGCTGGGCGCCGGGTTGTTGTCCTTCCCGGTCACCGCCTTTGACGCGGACGGCGCCTTCAACGAGACCGCGTATCGCGCCCACGTCGAGTGGCTGTCGGGTTTCGGCGCCTCGGTCCTGTTCGCCGCCGGCGGCACGGGCGAATTCTTCTCGCTGGCGCCGGACGAGATTCCCGCCGTCGTTTCGGCCGCCAAGGCCTCTGCGGGCAGCACGCCGATTGTCACGGGCTGCGGCTATGGCACGGAAATCGCCGTCTCCATCGCGCGCGCGGCCGAGAAGGCCGGTGCCGACGGCATCCTGCTTTTGCCGCACTATCTCGTCGGCGCGCCGCAGGAAGGCCTCTACCGGCATGTGAAGCGCGTCTGCCAGGCGACCGGCATCGGCGTCATGGTTTACAACCGCGACAATTCCATCCTCAAGGCCGGTACGCTTGCCCGCCTGTGCGACGAATGCCCCAATCTGGTCGGCTTCAAGGACGGGTCCGGCGACATCGGGCTGGTGCGCCAGATCACCGCGACCATGGGGGACCGCCTGACCTATCTGGGCGGCATGCCGACGGCCGAACTCTTCGCCGAGGCCTATCTGGGCGCCGGCTTCACCACCTATTCCTCCGCCGTCTTCAATTTCGTGCCGGCGCTTGCCATGGAGTTCTACCGGGCGCTGCGGGCCGGCGAACGGGAACGCACCGAACAGATCCTCAAGGAATTCTTCTATCCCTTCATGGCCATTCGCGACCGCCAGACCGGTTATGCGGTTTCGGCAATCAAGGCCGGCGTCCGCCTTGCCGGTTTCGACGCGGGGCCGGTACGCCCGCCGCTGACCGACCTGACCCGCGAGGAAGAAAGCATGCTTGCCGCCCTCATCGAGAAAGCAGCCGCCATCTGAAGGCCGGACCCATGAAGATTGCCGAGGTTAACACCCACATTCTCGACCACAGGCTGGAGACCGCCTTCGAAAGCGCTTCCATGCGTTTCGACCGCCGCCAGCACATCCTGGTGGAGATCGTCTGCGACGACGGCACCGTTGGATGGGGCGAATGCCTGGGCCCCGCCCTGCCCAACGCGGCGGTGGTAAAGGCCTATGCAGCCCGGCTGCTCGGCCGCAATCCGTTCGACACCGAGATCCTCTGGCAGGAACTCTACAACCTGTTCCGCGACCAGGGCCAGCGCGGCCTTGCCGTGACGGCCCTTTCGGGCATCGACGTGGCGCTGTGGGACATCAAGGGAAAGCACTTCGGCGTGCCTATCTCGGTGCTGCTGGGCGGGCGGCTTCGCGAAAGCGTGCGCGCCTATGCCACCGGCTCCTTCCGCCGCGACGGGGTGGATCGTGTGGCAGACAACGCCGCCGAATGCGCCGCCCATGTGAAGGCAGGGTTCCATGCGGTAAAGATCAAGATCGGCTTTGACCCGGAACAGGACCTGGAGGTCATCGCCGCGGTGCGCGCGGCCATCGGGCCCAATACACGCCTGATGATCGACGCCAATCACGGCTACGATGTCCTGGAAGCCATTCGCGTCGGCCAGGCGGCGGCACAATTCGGCATCGACTGGTTCGAGGAGCCCGTCATTCCCGAACAGCTTGGCGCCTATCGCGCGGTGCGCGCGGGCCAGCCCATTGCCGTTGCCGGCGGTGAGACCTGGCATGGCCGCTTCGGCTTCCGCGAGCCGCTTGAAACCCGTTGCATCGATATCGCCCAGCCGGACCTTTGCGGCACCGGCGGATTCACCGAGATGCGCCGCATTGCCGACCTGGCCGCGCTGCATGGCGTGCGTCTCGTGCCCCATGTCTGGGGCACGGTCGTGCAGATCGCCGCCAGCCTGCAATTCATGGCCGCGCTTCTGCCCGATCCGCCCCGCCGCGAGCCCATCGAACCGATCCTCGAATTCGACCGCACGCCGAACCCCTTCCGCCAGGCCATCGCCAGGACACCGATTGAGCACGAGAACGGCGTCGTGCGCATTCCCGACGGCCCCGGTCTCGGCATCGAGATCGACCGCGATGTGCTGGCGGAATTCGCATTGAAGGCGGACTGACACGCCTTGATGCCCCATGCCGGTTTCTGCCTGACGGGAAATGGCGGCTGACTGTTCGCCGCCCGGTCACGTCGCGGACCTGTCCTCGGGGATGACGGAAAAGGAGCCGTCGGTTTCCAGGATGACGGCTGCGACACCGGCCAGGTCCTGTTGTCCTGCCCTGCGCACCACCGTTTCCAGTTCCTCTCTTGTCACCCGCGCATGGCGCAAGGCTCCAGGAACCGGTTCGCCATGACGAAGGAGAAGCGACGGTTCGGAGCGGACGGCACGCGCAAGGGCACGGGAACGCACCGACAGGGCCGTCACCAGATACTGGAGCGCGATGAGAAGGAGAAGGGCCGTCACGCCCTCGGCCAATGCCACCTTCTCGCTGAGCAGGACAGTGGCCAGGGTCGAGCCGATGGCCACGGTGACCACGAGGTCGAAGGCATTCAGCTTGGCCAGCGTCCGCTTGCCCGACACGCGCAGGGAAACGACCAGGAAGAGGTAGGCCAGCGTTCCGACAACGATGGTACGGACGATGCCGCTCCAGCTTTGGAAGAACATGTCCGCCCAGGCCATGACAGCTCCTCTTCAAGTTTGCTCCGGACAGGCGACAAAGGTCCGGTTCGCCGCGCGCGCGCTCACATGCGCCCTGTCCCGGTCATTCGGGTGGTGGCGTATCCGCCTTTACCGCGCCGCGCTTGCCCATCGGCATGCCGGGGCCGACCGTCGTGTCATACCGGGTCTGGAGTTCTGCTTCCGCGTTGATTTCCGCGCCAAGCAGCAGGATGAAAGCCGAAATCCAGAGCCACATGAGCAGCACGATCGCCCCTGCCAGCGTTCCGAAGCTCTCATTGTAGCTCCCGAAATTCTCGACATAGACGGCGAAGGCCAAGGTCGCGGCCAGCCAAAGCAGGCAGGCGAGAACCGAGCCAGGGGTAAGCCAGCGCCACCGCGCGGCCCGGCGGTCCGGTGCAAACCGGTACAACAGGCCGATGCCGACGCTGGCAAGCAGCAACAGGACGCCCCAGCGCGCCGCGCCAATCATCGCTTCCGTGAACGCCCCCAGATTGACGACCGCAAGCACTGCCGGGAGGCCGACCGCGGCGCCCAGCCCGATCACCAGACCGAGGATCAGGACAAGGGTCAGGACCAGCCGGAGCAGCGTGAGTTTGACAAAGCTGCGTGTCTCGCGTTCGTCATAGGCCACGTTCAGGCCTTCGATCAGGCTTCCGACCCCTTTCGAGGCCGAATAGATCGCGATTGCGAAACCGAAAAGCGCCACCAGCGTCAGGCTTTCATCTTGCGCCCCGGCCACCTCGGTGGCCTGTGAACGGACGATTTCCGCCGCCTGGGGCGGCAAAGCGAAGGACAGGGCCTCGATCTGGGCGACAACCTGGGCTGGCTCCATCAGCAATCCCGCCAGACCGACGAGGGCAGTGATTGCCGGGAAAAGGGCCAGGAGACCGTAGAAGGCGACACCGGCCGCGATGAGGCCGACATGATCCCTCGACAGCTGGGTGAACAGGACGCGGCGCACGATCTGCCACCACCCCCTTGCGGGGATGGCGGCTGGCGTCCTCGCTGTCCCGCCGGGAGCGGCGGATCCGCCGTCAGGCATCCGGCTTGCCGAGTTTCTGGCGCCCGGCCTCTTCTTCTGCAACCGACCGGACGCGGCCGGCCGCTTCACGCGCTTCATCGGAAGCCGTCTTCAGTGCGGATTGGGCCGCGCTGTCCGCCTTTCGGCCCATCTCGCCGGCCACCGCACCCGCCTCCCGGTAGGCCGCCTCTCCGACCTTTCCTGCCTTGTGCAGCTCTTCGTCGAATATGCGTTCGGCCTCGCCAATCAGATGATCGGATTCTTCCCCGATCAGGTCGTCCTCCACGCGTGACCGTGGAATGGCACTTGCAATGGCCGCGCCCGCAGCCAGGGCGAGCGCACCGGCAACCAATGGCTGTTCCTCGAAGAAATCGGTGGCAGTGTCCCGGCCCTTCCGCCACCCGCGGCGCGCGGCACGGCCCGCCTGATAACGGGCCGCCATGGCGCGCTCACGCGCTGCGATGACCCGTTCGCGGGCAGTTTCGCCCAAACGTTCGGTGCCGTGCGAGAGCTGGTCGCGCACCCGCGCCGCAC
>MDTD01082893.1_pt1 | contig 14091 bp, 11 predicted proteins | sample 811221 | NCBI WGS metagenome assembly MDTD01 (sample SAMN05326646, study PRJNA326480) | marine metagenome | isolation source: seawater | place: Pacific Ocean: South West | collected 2011
AAAAAGACCCGGCCTGATGTGAAAAAGAAAACGTCACCCCTTCCCAATGCCATTGAAATGCATGAACGCAAGGCCTCAACCCAAGCGTTAAATTCCACGTGGGCAATTCAGACCGGTGTGTATACGGATAAGAAGTATGCATTGGAAGATACATCAAAATTTGCCCTGTATTCCCCCGCCGCCATTGTCCTGACCTGTGAAAGCGGTAAGAAAATATACGCGGTCCGTCTCGGAAACTTTCCGGACAGTGCTGCGGCAGGCCGGGCACTGGCCCAGTTCCGTAAAAAAGAAAGGGTTGATGCGATCGCATCTCCCCTTTACGGCAAGCAGGATCTTCTGCGCTTCTGCAAGAAGTAACCCTCTATAATCTTCTTGGGAACGATGCGTATCCCTCTTAGTGAAAGGTGAAGACGACTGCGGTAATGCCGACAAGGCAGGCTGCCACGGCATAATACCAAACCGGAGAAAACAACCGTGGAAAACTTGTGTTGTCCTTTGGGATGACGATGTCAGGTGTCACGGCTCCGGTGTCAATCTTCTGTTCCAGGCGCTTTTTATAATCGGCCACGGCAAGGGGATCATTGATATGCTTTCCCTTAAATCCATGTTTGAGGCAAAAGTAGAACACCTCAAAAATGAAAAGGGAAATCTCAGGCTTTTTAAGGATGTGGTCAAGGGTGTCGTAGAAAAGATTGCCGCCGTCATCAATATCGAACAGTTCTTTTTGCAAAATGGGCCAGGTGAGTTCGGCCTTATCCAGAACAGAGACCTGGATGTGCTCGTCAATGTAGATAACGATGGCAAACAGGACGTAATAGCTTTCCTGTTCCGTCAGGTACTCTGACAGATCCACACGGAGCAGATCCAGTTGTTTGCGGATGGATTCTCTGACCTGAAGGATATTGGTGTCCGGGCTGTCGATGATGTCGTCCACATCCAGTTTTTCTTTGGACAGGAACTCGGATATCCCGGTTTCCATGTCGGAAAAAAGTTCAGCGATTTTCTTCCAGAGTTGTCTTTCCATTTATCCCTTCCTTTTCAATCCTGTATCAGGATGAAAGATATTTGATCTTCGTCTCCACCACGGCCTGGGACATCCAGCAGTCCAGCATCCATTCCAGCTGACGGGAAAAGGCTTTGATCATGGGCCTGACATAGGCGGAAGTTTTTTGAAACTGCAGGTGGTAAATATACTTCAGGGAACTGCCAGAAGCGGACTGCACACGCGCCTCTTCGACTTCAACCCCCTTGAAAAGCCGTTGAATCTGTTTGAAACTCCCCTTGAACACACTGCCCTGGACCCGAAGCAGGGTCATGATGTCATCAAAATCAAACCGGGACTTGTGGCGCAGGGAGAGCAGATAGATAAATACATCCATCTCTTCCTGGAAGACATTGTTCGCATGTCCCACCATATTATCACGCTTGTGCCATTTAATGCCTGGGACATGGCGGGAGTACGCCTTGGTTGTGATCCGCCGGTTCAGCCGGTCGGAAAATGCGGGCTGGATCCAGTTGGCATCCACCACGATGGTGACCGGATCTGCAAAGGCCTCCGGATAGTGCAGGTTGATGGCATGGTTCTTTTTGCCCGACGCCTGGGGATACTCCACCTCATATGAGCCCTCACCGCCTGCAAGCACCCCCGGACGCAGGGCAGTGGTTGAACCGTCAGCCACCTTGTATACTCCGACGATTTCCTGGAGTTCGTACCTGGCCTCCTTTTCAGGGTGATAAATGGGAAGCCGCTCCCGGGTACCGTCATAAAGGATGGGTTCTGCAGCCGCCTTTTTCAGGTTCTCCACAGGCACGGCAAAGGGAACAAAGATATCCTTGTTCACCACCAGCTTGGCCGGCCAGTGTTCAGACAGGTCCAGGCAGATGGTGAACTGTTTCCAGGTTTTCGACATCTCCGGCACATCAATGTGCATGAAAAGATCCTGGGATGGAAAATGGAAATAAAACCGGGACTCCTGTATGGGATGCATCAGGGGTTCGGTTTTCGCCTTGCTGCTCTTTTCACTCTTATTTCCGAAACTGACCGTGCACGGCGTCCCCCGGGTTTCTTCATCCACCCGCTCGTCAAAGGTGATGAATGCGGATTTTACATGGGTCTTTAAATTATCCCAGACATAAAGGGAGTTCTGGTAGTCGTTCAGATAGTCAATGTGAAGGGACAGCCGTTCGATTTCATCCCTGCGCTTGTACATGGAACCGAACCGGATCATCAGACGGTACCCCTTGGTGGGCAGCAGGATGAGTTTGGCCCCCACCTGCTTGATGGGCAGGATTCTTAAATCCTCCATGGTCCGGTAAAGGGCGGAATCGCCCTTGTCCGTCTTCAGGACAAACTCGGTCCCCCGGGGAAATTCCGCTTTATCCTGGAGGTGGCCGGTAATCTCAGCCTGTAAAATACCCATGGAGGGAATCGGGGAGAGCAGAAAAGAAAAAATCTGCTGAAACAGGCGGAGTCTGGCCGAGGTAATATTTTTGGTACCTGCGATGTGGGTTCTGGCTGAAAAAAAGGCCATGGCCTCGATCAGCCGTCTGACATCCGGATCTTCCCTTTCCAAAGAAAGCCCGGTGTGTTCAGAGGCGTAGTTGATCCGGAAGTTATCCAGATCGTTCATGGCCTCCAGAAAGGCTTTGTAGAGTTTGTCGTTGTAGTCCATTAACCGATATTAACCATGCTGCCGCTGATAGAACATGTGGAGGAGCTTTCAAGACTGGCGGTGCTGCCCGAAAGACTCAGGGTACCGTCGGCGTCAACACTCACCGAGGAACCTTCGATACTTGTGCCGGAAGATCCGGAAATACTGGCGTTGGACCCGGCATCCAGGGAGACGTTGGAATCTGCGCTGCCGCTGATGTTGGTGCCTGAAATAGAGACATCCCCGTCAGAGCCCGTCACGGTCACGTCACTGCCGGTGAGGCTCATGGAGGAATCTGAACTGCCGGTTAATTTTGCAGAAGAGGTCAAAGACATGTCGTCCGTGGACGAGACGCTGAACTTGGCTTCGCTTTCAAAGGTGGTGTCATCGGAGGATGAACAGGAGATGGTTTCGGCATCCACCACAAAATCCTTGCAGGAAATGGTGATACTCTCCGAGGTCTGGGTAATGGTGCTGGTCTCGTCACTGCCGGCACAGGTGGTGGTAATATTGGTACCGTCAAACACCATGGTCTGGGTGATACCGTCATCGTCATTTTCAACCGTAACTGTCACACCGTCGGTTTTATGCAGTTCTATTTTACATACTAGACTCATGGCAATCGCTCCGCCTTAATTAATGAGAAAGGAGTTCATGATCGAATCAAAAACCATGTTCAAGGACCTTTTTTCATCTTTGAGCACGCACCTGATTTTAAAAGACAGCTGGAACAAGGATTTGGAATCCACACTTTCGATTTCCTGGACCGTCAGCCGCGGCTCGTAGGTCTCAATATTTTTGACCACCTCCTGCATAACGATCCTGATAATTCCCTCCTTGTTGTTGAACTCATTTAAATCCCTGATGCCGAAATCTTCCAGCAGGCTGCCGTAATTCTTTTTGGTATTGAGGATATTATTCAGGTTCAAAATGATATCCTCATAGGTATCCGTGGACAATTTTCGTTTTTCCGACGGGATAAATTTGTTCATAAATGCCATGGCAGCCCCCCCTATCTCCAATAGAGGAAACACTCGACGCCCTCAAGCTGGGAGCGTTTGTAAAAGGATAAAGACAGGTCCCTCAAGGCATAATCCCACTCCTCTCCTTCCACAATTTTAAAGAACTCCACTTCTGCTCCGAATGAATGCTGGAACGGCGGGCGTTGCACCTTTTTGAGCGGGAGGCCGGGCAGTGAAATCCGGTGAATCATGGAAATCCTGGACATGCTTCCCAGTTTCAGGTCAGACAGGTCCAGCTGATCTCCCACATGGGCCTTCTGGATGAGAAAATAAGCTTCCTGGGCGGAACGGACCTCCGGGGGCAGATTCAAATGAAAAATCCCGTCCTTATATTCAAAGGAAAGGTAGGGAGACTTGGACTCCATCATCTTCATCTGCTGGATCAGAGGATTGGCAAGCCGGTTGAGGCACACCGCAAGTTGGTCATGTTTATATACCTGGGTGGCGTTCTCCGGAATCATTCTTTTGTAGTAACAGATTTCGGTGTAAAAATCGTTGAGCGCCTCGTAAAGCATATAGGGATGGCAGTGGATCTGGGCCTTGATATTTGCCAGAAGCCGCTGCATCTTCAAGCTGCCCTTCATGCAGGATTTGATGCTCATCAGGGCATCCCCGCTCAGGTAACCGGAGGCCTCCATGGCCAGGTTGTAGTGGAAAAACTCTAAAACGTCGATGAGTTCATCCAGCTTTTTTGTGAAAAACGGAGTGGTCCCCATCTGGAGCAAGGGGGGAATATAATCATCTGACAGGCCCCAGACATCGTCCGGACTCTTTTCAAATACGGCCAGCTTTATGGATTCATATACCCCTTGTGTACTCTGTTCGGAAGAGAGCACCAAATCGTAATACTCTTTGGGAATCTCCGGTGCACTGTCCTGCCAGCCGTCGGTCTCGTCTTCCTTGCGCCGTTTTCCCTTTACAAAATGGCAGTACACCGACACCTTGGTACTTCCCACAAGACCCAGGTTTAAGGGAGCAACCCGTGTGTTTTCAGGAATATTCAACTGAATACCCGAGGGCATGACAAGGTTCATCCGACTGATGGACAACACCCCTTCTTGAATCAGGGACGGGTTCCATTCCAGGTGGCTGACCCCGAAAAAGGGCAGGCCCATCGCCTTGAACCGGAGCACGGAGTCCCTGAGTAATGCCTCTTCCTGGGCAACGAAGAACTGCGGCAAAATGCTCTGCCCCATTCTCCAGTGAACCCTTGCCAGTGTATCAACCATTAAGATCCTTGCCTTACATTTATAGATAGGTTTAACAAGATTGCCCCGGGCATGTCGCCCGGGGCACCACAAACAAAGCGGGGTTAGTTAATGGGTACGCCCCATTTTTTCACAAACTTATCCGTATCAGATACCGCCACATGGAGATCCTGCTCGGACTCAGCAGGCATAATGCTGATGTTCAGATGGAAGTTCAAGGGGTTGCGCACTTCCATGGAGGGCTGGGTATCAATGGTGAGCACCAAATCACCGCCGGAGGTTTCAACGAGGCCGGAAAGATCGGTTTCGTTGGCATGGAAGGCTTTGTAATATTTTTTGTTGGCGTTGTCGTATTTGTATACGTTGAACTGAAAGGTCACCTCGGTGCTGTCCAGGGTATTTAAGGTCAGTCCGGCCAAGTTGGTCTGGTTGGTGTTAGATACCTTTGCATCAAAGCTGATGCCGTGGGCATATCCACCCTGCCAGAAAACCGATGACATCACGCCGACAACGGACACCTTGTCGCCGGAAATATCCGTGGGGTCTGTGACGCCGATATCCGCAGACAGTTCGGTGTCGCCGATTTTCATGGCTGTAATGTGTCCCACCAGATCCTGAACGTCTTTTACAAAGTTGAATCCCTGCTCTACGCTGCATTCATAACTTAATGCGGCCATTGTTTTTCTCCTTTTTATTTTTTTAAAGCGTCAACCGGCATTTGCGGGTTGCGCATCTAACCAAGTCTTGCATCCAGCTTCAATTCCACATCCATGCCCTCGAACTGGATATGGGGTAAAATTGAAACAGAACAATCATCCCAGCCGATCATGCCGGGCCGTTCCTCGACATCAACGGAATATGCCTTGAACGGATAGTACTTCAAGGTGGCGTCATCCGGATTCACAATGGTGGTCACATACTGTGAGATCCAATTGCTCAAGGAATCCTTGATATAGGTGGCGTCTGCCGAGCTGCCGATGTTGTCCCGCATGATACACTTGATATAGTGGGCAATACGGGTAATGGACAGGGTATAGGACAGGTTGGTCACCAGCTGGGAGTTCTCGGTATCCTTGGGATCTTTGAACTTCTTGGGTTTCTTGATGGACTGACAACTGAAAAAGCAGGCATCGGAGGTGCCCTTCCGGTAGATCAGGGGCATGAAACCGCTGTTGGCGAATTCAAGTTCCCTGTAATCCGGGATCATCATCTCCACCGGCACCTTCATCTCGTCTTCGCCGCGGATATTGAACATGTGTACGGGAAGACCGGATACCAGGCCGCCGCCCTTGGGACCGCGCAGGTACTGGCACCAGCCGGAGGTCTCAAAGGAACGGACCATGTTCTGGGCAAAGAGAATGGAGGCGTTGCCCCAGAGGTAATCCTCGTCTTTGTCGCCGGCCACCTGCTCGGTGAAGTTGATCTTCCGGCAGGGGTTGGTTTCCGGATCATAGGGCAGACGGGAGATATACCTGGGCAGGGTCAGCCCGATGTAGGCGGCTTCCTCGGAATCCCTCAACTTGTTCCAGGAACCGTACTTGGGATGGTTCATCAGCCCCTCAAGATCCTTGATGGCTTCCAGTTCCGCAACGGAATCGCAGCCGAAGAACTGGGGCGACACGGATCCGACATAGGGGGCGTGGCTGGCGGCCGCAACCTTACCCATGGTTCTCAGCCAGAATTCGTCATCCGGGGTATGTTTGACGTCAAACAGCCCGATCATGGAGCCGATGGGCTTGCCGCCGTACTGGTCGTATTCCGATACGTAAACTTTTTTGAAAAGCGCGGAACCTGTGATATCCACGGCATTGTTCTCAAAGTCCTCGAAAAGCTCATCTTTGCTGACATCAAGAATGTCAATCATGACATCCGCTTTAAAGTTGGTGTTCAGGATCAGGTCGTTGAGAGAACGCCAGTTGGATTCAAGCTCCTTGAAATCCGGGTTGTGAATGATCTCGTTGATCTGATCGTTAACCATCTCGTCGATATTGGCAATGACCTCTAGGATTCCGCCTTTGTCAAACTTGCCGTCAACTGGCTCCACATTGAGCAGCAGGGCCGCCATTCCGGAGATGAAGCGGTCTTCTTCGGATACGTCGTCCTTAATCTCCGTCAGATCGTTCTGGAGCATGGGGGTGGGTTCACTGACTTCCGAGTTCAATCTCATACTGGAGAGGAATCGCGCAAGATCTAGTTTTTCTTCTGTCTGTTCGTCCACTTTTGTTTCTTCAGCCATTGTGTTTACTCCTTTCAAAAATGGGCTTTATTCCTCAGTTTTTTTCTTTGAGGGCAGCTTGAAGCTGTCATAGCCTTCCAGTTCACCGATCATGCTTTTGAGCGCCTCTTCGTTGCTCATAAGCTCGGAGAGCAGTTTGCGGTAGCTCTTGCGGTTGTCCACGTTGGACATCACTTCCTGGAGCAGTTCCTTGAGCTTGAGAAGGCCTTTGATCTTGGGTACATTCTCTGCCACTTCGTCCGGGGTAAAGGAGCGCATGCCGTCAAACTTCAGGTTGACCTGCATTTCTTCTTCCTTGTCCGGATCAATCTTGTTGTCCACGGCGAAGCTCAGGTTGAGCCCCATGTCCTTCATGATGGCATCGGTGTTGGTGCCGTCCATGTTGCGGGTCTGCCGCTCTTCAAGATCCACTTTCCTGTCCTTGGAGTTTCCTTTGGAAAAGTCCCCCATGACCATAAACCGCATGGGAAGGGACAGATCTTCCGGCTGACCGTTTACCTCTGTCTTGTACCGGAGCGTAAGCCTTGATTTGGGTATTTCGTCCTGGATTGCCATACATCCTCCTTTGTTGAATTTATGTTGTGGATATGGATAATTTTTGTTGAGTCAATATCATTTCTTTCAGCCGTGACAATTCTTTGAACACCGGGTGGGCGCAGGTTTTATTCATTCGGCCGGTGGCGTAAGCTTTCATACACCACGGGGTGTCGATGGTGCCCTCTGGTGTTAAACGGGGTAACACCGGCTGAAAAACCATGCGGTCCGGGCAGTACTCTCTTCCCAGGTGGCGGGCAATACGGTCGGAGAGTTTCTGGGTCAGACCGGCTTCGTCGATGCCTTGTCTTGCACCTGCAAAGATCACCAGGTCGAAGGTGGTTCGAACCGATGCGGGCCGGTTGACCGGTACAATGATGAACGGCCGGTTGAAATGGATCTCTTTTAAATACCCCTCAACCAGTTCCCTGGGGTAGAATCGTTCCTGCTTCTGGTTAACATAAGACTCAGGGCTAAGCCATTCAACCCCGCTTTTGACAAATAAATACGGGGTCATCCGCTCTTCATCTCCGATCACCACGGTCATCCTGCCGAAATCAGGTGAGGCAAGTCCTCCGCCTTCCGGCAAGGGTACCACCTGCCATGCCATTCCTGCCGAAGGCATGAGCGTCTCCATGACCAGCCCCTGCCTGCGCCTGGAAAATGCCAGAATACCGCCGGCCTGGGGATGCCATTTGATGACCCCGGTGTATCTTTTTTCCAGCCCCTTTTGACTGACAAAGGCCTGCCATCCCCCCTTGTCCCAGTCATCCGCCGGGGTCCTGAACCAGAACTTGCATTGGGTAAAAACGTCCCTGGACTGTTTGGATAAAAAATCCCTGAAGTCCTGATTCACACCAAGTACGGTGGGCCTGATATCATCAAGGATAGCCGGGGATTTGGCACAGATACCGGGTTTCACATCAAGAAAGGTCGCACCGGCCAGAAACACGGACAGCAGCATAAACGGCTGGGTCAGTGCCACAGACCAGCCGGGGGCCGCGAATACATCCTTTGAAGAAAGGTTCAGGGCAATGATTCCATCCCTGACAGCGTGAAGGTAAAGTGCATCACAGGGAATCTCCACGGGCTCAAGTGGTGTCTCAAGGGAAAAATCGAACAACCGGGCTGCTGTTTCACCGCTTTGGAACACCCGGGGACGCTGTCCCTGGCTGGCTGCCCTCTTTTTCTTTGGGTGGGCCTCAACCAGTTTATCCCGGTGCTCGCCCATCAGTGCGGTATAGGCAGAACTTGTGGCAATTACATCCGGGGCCAGGGCCGCCAACTGCCGTTTGAGCAGATAAGGACGGCCGGGGGAAGCAATGGATACAACCAGCCCCAGCTTCAGGGCGGCCAGCAGTCCTATGGCAAGGTCGAGACCGAGCGGGTATACGAGGCAGATACAGCTACCCTGGGAAAAGCCCCTCTCCTCCCAGTCACAGGCCCGCTCATCCACCAATTGTTTCAGCTCATCATAAGTCACCGGATGACGGCGCCCGTTCGCATCATAATGGACAAAGGCCGCCTGTTCCCTGTTACTGCGGCTCAAAAAAATGTCATAGTAAAAATCATAGTGGGCGAACGGGTCGCTCTTCAAAGAAACCCCGTAAGTTTTCTGCACCTTAGCAAGCAGACCCTTGAAAAACGCCGCGGGATTTGCCCAGCTTTGCTCAAGCCAGGGCAGCGGTGCAGGTGTCTGGAACCCTTCGGACTGAAGTCCGCCCTGGTTCAGGCTGTCACGCATTTGATGCAAATTAAAGGGGGTCATGGGGGCCTATTGTCTCAATACTGGTATCTTAAGCATTAAAGGGATTTTCATCACCACTGGTAAAACTGCCTAGTGGCCGATGAGAAATATAGCAGCAAGCGCCGTGCCAGCTAACGAAAACCCCAGAAAAGAGCCGGTTTTGGATGGTTGTCAGCCAATTTTCTTCCAAAGAAAACACCGAAGTGCCAATAAACTTGCCGATAATGAGTTATCCTGGCCCCGGATGCCAATTCCGTTGCAGTCCGATACATTCTTGTATCCCGTGTATCAGTCAAACTGGATCTCATTGTTTTCAAGAAGAATGACGTACTTTTTCTTCAACGGCTTTTGAATCAGGAGCTTCCACTGGGCATTGGGTTTGGTAAACATGCAATACACACCCAGATCCTTGTTGTCCGGTTTTGAAATAACAATCTTCTTGGTGTCACCGGGGATAATGAACTCTTTGGAAACAATGCTTGCATCCGTGGGGATGGTATGAAAGAGAGCGGCAATGGTGTCGTAGTCATCGGTGACAAATTCGGCACCGTCTATGGTCCGGACCAGAAGATATACGGGCTGCCCTTCATTGGTGATTTTTTCGGACTTAACCTTGAACTGCACCGTAGGGGTTTTAGAAGAACACCCGACACCCAAAAGGAGCAGCAGTGCCGTAAGAATACTTAATACCGCAGGCAGATACCGTCTGCCAGTGGATATACGCGCGCTGTAGGTGGCATACTTCATCGGTCAATCCTGTTTTCCGTATATATCTCAAAGGGATTCTGCTTGATAAAAAAAGTGACGGCCCGTTTCCATTTTATATTATCGGGTGAATCAACGGCCCAGGTCCATGCATTGGTCTTAGCATCGAACGAGGCCTTTTGCAACAGACGGTAGAAACTCCAGTATGAGTTGGGAATGGTATCGGTCTTATATGTTTTGGCCCGGTCTTTTTCCCCGCTTGAAAATTCTACGCCGATGGACGACTGGCTGGCCTTCCACCAGTTTATTTTAAAGGGTTCCCAGGCCGGGCGCTGGTTGAATCCGTATACGGCGCTTGAACCCGACTGAAGATAGGTAAGCACCACGTACTGGATGCGGTTTTCCACCGTGGGCAGCATATCCGCCTGAATTTCCACCAGCAGCGGCTTAGGCTCATTTTTCTCGTCCACCAGAAGGCCCGACAACCGTTTCAGCCGGTTAACGCTGGTGAGCATGGCATCAGGCAATTCAATGCTGCCCATGTCAAACTCTCGTTTCACCCATTTGCCTTCCACTTCCCGGCAAAGCGGGGCAATATACATCTTGAACTGGGTCCAGAAATTCCCGTCCGGTTTCATCAGTTTGATGATATTCTGGGGATCCGCATCTGTCGCTGCGTCCCGGTTAAAAGGAAACCGCTCCAGATCCTTGCCCAGGTATTTTTGCTTCATCTTGTTCCAGAGACCTGCCACCTGGGTGTTCAGGTCTTTCAATCCAAGGCTGTATATCTGGTAGACCGGTTCCAGAAACGGGTAGCTCATATGCTCGGGCACTCCCATGCTGGTGGTCCATTTCTGGATCAGCTTCACATAGGAATCCGCATCGTTTCTGAACACCCCCAGGGTGATCCTGGCCGCAGGAGACAGCACCCGTTCCAGGTCGGCGGTTTCCGACCCCGGTTCCGGTATCAGCATGCTCCCGTCGGTATCCAGGTCTGTGAGCATCATACGAAGGATGGCCTTGTACTTTTCCAGTTCCGGGAAAAAGTCTTTCTCATTTTGCATGATGATCTTCATAAACCCCAAAGATCCCAGTTGCATCATGATGGGCTTGAAATAGTCATTTTTACCATAATCCAGTTCCAGGTTGTTTTTGAGCGTCAGCATGAACTCCTGGAACTGCGACATGGGCAGAAGAATCTGGTTAATGATGAACCGCAGTTCCCCCACGGAATCTGCATTGATGGAGAATTTATTATAGTAATTGGTATATTCCTCGGCGTATTTGCGCCCGTACGCCTCGGCCTCCCTGTAAACAAAACTGGACAGCCGCTGTTTTTCGTCATCGGAAATCGGGAGCTTGTCCAGCATGGCAGGGATCCTGTCCAGGGGCGGCTTTACCTCTTCGTCGTAAATCCGCTTGGTATACCTGCCGTCTATGATTTTCTTTGCCGTAAAAAAGAACTTGTTTTCCGTGGAGAGTGCCGCATTCAGATCCTGATATTCCCTGTCCGGGGTAAAGAACGAAAACCCGGCCGGATAGGAAAAAGCGGTAATATAGGCCCGGATAAAGGTGATCACGCCGCTGAGTCTGACGATTCTGTGGTATTTGCCAAGATCCAGCCAATGGGTGGTTCCGTCTACCTCCAAAGGAAAGCTGTCATAATCCATTTCCTTGAACCCCAGCATGGCATCGATATTATCGAAAAATTGGGTCATGCTCAGTACAGACGGGTCAGGATACTCATAGCCAAGCTTCTGGAACTGGTAGAGAAAATCCGCCAGGCGGCGGTCCTCATTTTTTTCGTCAACGGTTTTTCCGTAAACTTGCAGATTTAGGACGGTTTCCTCGTTGATCATGGGAATCAACGTATGATGTATACCTGCGGCCTGCTGGGAGGTATTGACCTGTTCAAAGATACGACCGGCTTTTTCCTGGAGGGTGTTAAACAGGGTTTCGGTCAGGTAGCCGTTCACCTCCACGTCTTTGATGGTGTTTACAAAGACCTTGAGTTCTCTGAACCCTTTTTTTCCAGCCTTATCCTCGTAGGTCAGGTTTGCAAGGGAGACAGGCTTCTGCCAGCTTTTATCACTGAGTTGGATGTAACTTGCGATAAACTGCTTTGAAAATCCCGTTTTATCCTGCCAATGATCAAGGTTAGCCAGAATCAGGCTCCCCAGCCGGTTTTGACGTGATGCATAGATCAGGGCCAGCATCATCCGGACTTCTTCTGAGCTGCCGCCCCCCTTTCTTAGTTTATCCAGCTCTTCTGTGAGCACCACATTGCGAATGTAGGAGAGGACATCTGTCCGGATCTGCTTTTCGGCTTCGGGGTGAAAATCCATCAGAAACGCCAACAGGACGTTTTCTTCGATGGCATTGGTGTGATCCATCAGCGCCCCAAGATAGTCCTTTTTATTGTTGGAAACCGTTATCCGCTGCTGCAGGTCATCCACTTCTTTTTGCAGATCTTGAATGTAGCGGTCTTTGTAGCTGTGGGAGAACCCCATGTAAAAGCACCCGATCACCAGCAGTGCCAGTGCCGCCACCTGGTGCTTGAAATAGGGATGCTTTTCCCACATCCGCTTGGGTGCCTCTTTCCTGTGAAACGGATTGGACAAGGTGGTATCTGATACCCCCTGCGCCGTGAGATATACCTTTTCAACCCTGGGCGTTTCAGCCAGGGGGTCGGTTTTTGTCAGCACCTCAATGAATTTTTCCACCCCGGACCACAGTTCGGGCTGTTTGTTCAGGTAGTGAAGAAGCCTTAAAAACCCCGAAGGATTTTCACTGGTGAGATAATGGGTCAAATGGGTGTCAAACCGGTCGGAAACCTGCCGGGCAAGATGGGCATCCGGCTTATAATCCATGTGGGTGGACATTCCCTGCTTTACGGAGTAATCCGTAAATTCAGTAAACCCGATCACCTTGTCCATGGCGGTGACCGCCAGGTGAACAGGTACTTGTTTTTTCATTACGGCGGATAGTACGTTCAGTTTTCCCCGGATGACCTGGGCCTGGGAGACGAGGTTTTCCTTGTTTTCATTCAGGATATCCTCTGCCCTTACCGTAACAACGGCGGTAACAGGTTCCCGCCTGTAAAATTTACGCCAGAGTTTGACAAGGGCATTTCTCGCCTCAACCGTGGTATTTTCAAGAACCGCCGGCGACAGCTCCTGTATAATAACTTTTGCACCCTGATAAATCTGGAGATCCTGGTTTTCCCTGTGGCTGGGGTAAAACTGGTCGGACTGGTTCCGCCAGTCCGAGTAGGTATCGATAAGTGTGCTTTTTCCCGAGGCCGAATCCCCCAACACCACGAAGGGATGGTAAAGAAGAATCGACCTGCGGAACTCGGCGGGTATTTTCTTGATATAGGCTTTCCAGATGGAAAGCAATGCGCCGGGGGCTATGGGCGGCTCTTCCTCAGGAAGTTCCGGGGCCGGTTCCTCCGGATTTTCCGCCTTTTTACGTTGTCTGATTTTATATACCAGCACCCCGATCAAACCAATGACCAGCAGTATGCAGAAAACCTGGAACCAGGGAGAAAACAGTAACGCTTTCAGGTTGAGGTTCCCGAAAAATCCGAAAAGCTTTGCTAAAGGTGCAGGTAGTTTCATAATCCAGTCGTATCAGCCGTCCGGCGCATTCGTTAAGTTGGGGTTATTCCTCTTCGTCCTCTGCTAAGGGCGCATCCGCTGTAAATTGCGAATCTTCGGCCTCGGTTACATCCTCGTCTTCCTGTGCAGCCTCATTTTCAGCCTCCGGATCCGCTTTGGGGGCACGCTCGAAAACAGGCACAGGGGCATCTCCTGTGACAAAGGCGATTTTTTCTTCTTCGTCCAGGTAGATATTCACCAGGCTTTCTTCAACGATATTGCCCTGGATGATCTCATCGGCCAGGAAATCCTGGATTCTGGACTGGATCACCCGTTTCAGGGGCCGTGCACCGAACAGGGGATTATAGCCTTCATCAGCCAGATAATCC
>MDTD01182299.1_pt1 | contig 14090 bp, 8 predicted proteins | sample 811221 | NCBI WGS metagenome assembly MDTD01 (sample SAMN05326646, study PRJNA326480) | marine metagenome | isolation source: seawater | place: Pacific Ocean: South West | collected 2011
CAATAAGGAAAAAGTTTTGGCCGGAACAATCTGGTGGAATATTATCACTATCCATCAAGCCCGGCCTCTCTGCTGGATTATAGTTAGGGTCGGAATATTTTGTATTCACCATGATAGAAAAATCTTCTTGCGCTTCTTCGAGATCATTGAATATGAGTAAGATTTTAAGATTGTTATATTGTACATATAAAAAACTCTAGCGCTTCAAAAATAATTCTATTTCTTGTCCAATTTTGAGCATTTGCTTGGAACTTTCACCAAGAAAACTAATCACCGAGACGCGATTTATATTAGATTCGGCGATTTCAATACTCTGCGAGAGAAAATTATTGAAAACTTCCATGCCGTCGTTTGTTATTTGTTCTTTGATATGAAAAAACACATCAGAATCTGGTTCTATTCCATTCATTAAGGCTACAACTTTTGCATTTGAATCAGGGTGTTCTGAAAACGCCGCCTCGCTCAATTTTTTTACCCAGGCAAGTCCTACTAGGTCGTCTCTAGAGGGTCGACATGGCACCACAATTAAATCAGCAATGGCTAAACAGAAGCGCATGGAGTTATATAGATTTCCTTCCATGTCTAGGCAAACAATATCACTGTCAGTTTCACTGATGAAATGGGCAATTTCTTTTTCAGAACTTATATGAAAAGTTTTTACCTTTTGTAAAAGAGGGTCGTCACTCTCTACGATCCAATCGTGCGAGGACATTTGAGGGTCTGTATCTATAACCGTAACCAAATTAGTTAAAGCAAAAAAATAGGCGGCGGTGTTAATGCACAAAGATGATTTTCCTACCCCACCCTTAGGACTTGCAAATGTAATAACTTTGGTCATCTATTTATCTAATCCTTGGAGATTTTTTATTAACTCATTTGGGATATCGTCTAAACTATAAACTGAAGAGGCATGGCCTTCGTCGATGGCAACTTTTGGCATTCCAAAAACCACCGATGAAGATTTATTTTGAGCGATTGTCCATCCTCCTGCTAACTTAATCTCGCCCAAGCCATTGGCTCCATCTTTACCCATGCCAGTTAGTATTACTCCTACAGCTTTTTGACCAATCACTTGAGCTACTGAAGAGAATAGCACATCCACAGATGGACAATGACCGTTTACCAGATGGTTTCCGGCCACTCGAACAGCAAAAGAGCCCGATATGTTGCTCACTTCTAAATGTTTATCTCCACGAGCTAACAAGGCCTGGCCGGGTAAAATCAAGTCACCATCCTTGGCCTCCTTGACTGAAATTTCACATAAACTGTCTAATCTAGCTGCAAATGAGCCAGTAAAATCTACCGGCATATGGATTACAGCAACAATTCCTGGAAAGTCGGGAGGTAAAGAAGAAAAAATATTCAACAGAGCAGTCGTCCCACCTGTAGACGTTCCGATCGCGACAATTTTATTATCGGGAATTATTCGTTTCTTGGGATTTGGAGGAACCTGTTTCTCGGTTGAGGTATATCGATACTTGTCAGCGTCTGTACTATAAGCAATATCTTTACCATGTCTAAGTTTAGTAGATTTTTGTTTGCTCAACGCCTCTATTCGCATTTTGGCAGATGAGTTTAAATCCCGTAGCTTTTTCGTAATGCTTGGAATTAATAAGGTAGTATTTTGAACAATTTTAATCGAGGGTTTCTGTATTACGTCCCAGTCTAATGAACCTAACCTATTTGCAATTTCGGAAAGTAAAGTTTCGGATTTATTCGAGAAAAAAAGAATGGGTATGAGGAAGCCACCGAATGTTGTTTTTAGGGCCTCCACATCATCATCAAAATTATCCTCGGCATCGAAAATTAATATATCGGGTACCACCCCTAACGTTCGTCTTTCTATGGTAGAAGCATCGTGGAGTTTTCCTATAATAGAAAAACCCGATCCTTGACCATAAAAATCATGCAGTGTTCGCCGTATCAATGCATTTGGCTCAATAATTAATAAATTAACGGGCATAATGTCAGTTCATCTTTTGATAAATTGCTGGGCCTACTCTTCTCAAATCATGATGTTCCATGATGTATGTTTCGCTTATGCCTAGAAACAAATAACCATTTTTGAAGAGACAACTGGACAAGTTTTTCACTATTTGTCCTCTAGTACTTATCGGAAAATACTGTAACACGTTCCTGCAGAAAATGACGTGAAAATTATGTTTCATCGGAAACTTAGTTATATTTAAATTTAACCATCGGAATAAAATTTCTTTTCTCAACTTTTCTTTAATCAGATATTCTCGTTCATTTATGCGAGAAAAAAATTTTGATATATTGTTCCCAGATAGTTTTTTAACCTTACTATGTCTGAAAATACCATTGATGCCTTTGGACAAGGCTTCCATATCTATATCAGTGGCTAAAACCCCTGCGTTTAACTTCCAGTAATCATCACCAAAAAAATCTATCATGGCCATCAATATAGAATAAGGCTCTTCTCCGGTTGATGATGCAGCACTCCAAATTCTGATATCATTATCGATTATGTCGAGTGTATTTGATAATATTTCCGGAAGAATTTCTGCAGTGAAAAAATCAAAATGAAATTGTTCACGAAAAAAATCTGTATGATTTATTGTGAAAATACTGATTAATTTGCTTAATCCACGGGTAACATTGTTTGCGGTATTGGTTTTTAAAAGTTCGACAGGGCTCTCAATTCTTTCTTCACTGCACAGACGTTCTATACGCGATAACCTTTGATCTGTAATGTTAACAGGCAATATCAGAGCAAAATTATCCAAAAAATAACCTCGAATGGTTTCATAGTCTGCCTCGCTTAAACGAAATGCGGATTTTCTCATTTTTCAGATAACGACCAGATACCAGCCCAATCATCAACATTATTTTCAATTAAATAATCGCACCTTTCTATATAAAGTTTTGATGCTGTTAAACACTCACTAGAAACTACCTCATATTCTTCAGCTTTTTTGAACAGTAGTTTCGCTTCCAAAAATTTGCCAAGTTGGTATTGTTCAAAACCAGCCTCAAAGTTTTCTTTTAAATATTTGACGTTCTCTTTTTCTTCGCCGTTTAAACAAAATATCTCGAAGCATTTGAGCGATTCTTTTTTCCCTTTGACCCTTACTTCGTCGATAATTCGACTACAGAATTTGTTCTCGACACCTTTTAATGAGTGCTCACTGACTAAGTTATTTACCCCATATTGTTTGACCGCTGATTCCAGTCGTGCTGCCGCGTTTACAGTGTCGCCTATTACCGTGAGATCAACACGGGCATCTGCAGCTCCCAGATCGCACAATATCACCTCGCCGGAGTTTGCTCCCATTCTAACAATTATGGGGTCCTCGGCCAAAAGAGGGTGGTCTGCATTCATCTTTTCTAATTCTTGGTTCATCTCAATGATTGTGTTCAGCAGGTGCTCGTTAGAGGAACCATTAGAACTATCGAGCCAAAACGCCATGCAGGCATCACCTATAAATTTATCGATGTCGCCATTATTTTTCAAAATAACCTTTGTCATGGTGTCATATAAAAAATTTACCTGTTCGACTATTTCGCGCGCAGTGTACCTCTCACATCGTTCTGTGAACCCAGCAATATCACTAAAGAAGATACTCGCAGTTTTCTTATCTGCGCGTGCTTCCCCATCACCATCTCCAAGTATCGCTTTTTCTATAGCCATTTGGGAGGATGCCTTAGATACATACCGCCCTAGCTGTTCCTGTTCTTTTTTAGATCGTCGGTCCGCTAGAGATCGTTCGGTTACTGCTAGTAAGGCGTCTGTGTTGAATGGCTTACTTAATACTCCCACTGCGCCGGCATTGAGAACCATTCTTGCATCTGCCTGACTGTCGCGTGATGTCATTACTAATAAATCCGGAGAGTTATCGAAGTTTTCTATGGAGTTTAGTAAATCAATTATGGTGCCATCACTTGGCTCTATTTCGGATAAAATTAAATCCGAATTCATTCGCTTCAATGAACGAAGACTTGATCGAATACTATCGGTAATTCGAGTATGGAAACCTTGTTGCGAAAGGGATTTGGATATAGTTTTTGCCAAATTGAGGTTTTGTTCTAGTATTAAAATGCTCTCCCTGCCGCTACTTGCACTGTTGAAAACTTTTTGAACCCTGTCTATCAGTTCGCCTATTATTACTGGTTTTGTAATGTACTCATCAACACCAACTTCAAATCCTTTTTTTTGATCTGCGGCCGATCCGAGGGTACTCGACATAATTATATAGGTATTACCAAGGTCTGGGTGATTCCTTATTTTTGAGCATGCTTCGAAACCATTCATTCTGGGCATTTCAATATCGCAAATAATGACTGACGGTTTTATCTCGACTGCCTTCTCGAACCCTTCTAACCCGTCAAATGCTTGATGCACGTCGAAGCCCGAAGTGATGAGTTCATCAACTATTGTTTTGTGAACTAGTTTTGAGTCATCGATTAACAACACCTTTTTTTCAGGAGCCGCAATTTCGCTCACACAAGTGATAAGCGTATCAGCTTCAATGGGAAACTGGAGGAACCTATCAACAATTGTAGAAACTTCTTCCCCTATTTTGTAATCCAATGAGAGAAAGATAATCTTGACTTCGCTACCGAATACGCGCTTCAGCCTCGACGCGATCTCTACCAATCGAAACTCTTCAGTTTCGGATTGTAAAATTAGTACGACGTTTTGATTTTCCGCTATAGAATTTGCTATGGCATCTTTATCTATGAAAATAGCGTTTTCACTCAGAGACTCTTGAAAATGCTTCTCTAGGTAAGACCGAAACAACACATTTTCTATACAGAGGACTAGTTTTTGGTTTGTAGCCTCGTTCATTTTTATGCCTCAACTGTTTCAGACGCTTGGCATGCGATATCTAATTCGTTAAGAATTTCAGTTTCATCAACTGGTTTTTCAAAAACGCGTTTGACATTTAGGTTTTGTATTCGTCTAGTTTCTGCTCCTGAAGTTATATTTTTCCCTGTAACCAAAAACACTGGAGTGTTGGTAAATCGTTCATTATTGCGAATTTGTTCTAAAAACTCATATCCGTCCATCAGTGGCATTACGATATCAACACAAAAAGCATCAAACCGAGTGCTAGACGCCTTTTTTAATCCGTCGTGACCGTCTACCGCCGTCTCTACTTTGTATCCAGCTCTTGTGAGCATTGCATTTAGACGATTTCTTTGAATAGCGGAGTCATCTACCACAAGTATTTTTTTCTCTGCACGTTTAAGTTTTTTATTATCTGGTTCAAATTTCTCTAGTTTGGGAGTTTCAGAATATGTACTATTTGCGTTGAATAATTCCCAAACGTTAATGATTAAGACAAGGCTACTATCTGACAGAATAGTGCAGCCCATCATGTAGTTCACTTTTGTAATCATTGAACCAAACTGTTTAATTAAGACATCTTGCTGGCCCTTTATTTCGTCAACCAGGATACCAATTGTTCTATCCCCATCTGTAATCACAATCACAGAAAGTTCTTTTCCATCGAATGAACTCGACTCAAAACCAAGTACCTTAGATAATGAATTTACCTTTAATGTATTCCCTCTATAATTAAAGACCATATTACCACCAACTTGTTTTAACTCGGAGTTCTTAACAGTTAAAACTTCAGCCACGTTTAATATGGGGAATGCGAACTGATGCCCATTTTCGGACACTAGCAGAATACCAACTATAGCTAATGTGAGTGGCAGCTTCATTGAAATCTTTGTGCCTTGGCCCTCAGTGCTTTCTATATTCACGGTTCCTTGCACTGCAGCGATAGATGTTTTTACAACATCCATTCCAACGCCGCGACCAGATAATTCAGTTACTACCTCTGCCGATGAAAACCCTGGATCAAATATTAGCTCAAGAATTTCTCTTTCCGTCATTGATGGGACTTGATCCTCGGTTATAAGCTCTTTTTCGATAGCTTTTTCTATAACTCTATTTTTATTAACGCCTCGTCCATCATCGCTAACTTCTATCACGGCATTTGACCCATGATAAAAAGCACTTATCGTAATTTCCCCAATTTCGGATTTCCCGGCGGTCTTTCTTTCTTCTGAGCTTTCAAACCCATGATCTAATGAATTCCTCAAAATATGGACTAAAGGATCAGCAAGTTGATTTATAAGCAATTTATCAAGCTCGGTATCCCCACCATTAATAGTTAGCTTGGCTTTTTTTCCTACTTTCCGTGCTAATTCCCTAACTTGTGCGGGAAAACGATTAAATAGTTGTGATATTGGAACCATTCGAAAACCCATGGCGCCTGTCTGTAGCGTTCCACTCAATCCTTCCAGGTCTTCAATGTTCTTTTGGAGCTGTTTCCTTGCTTCCTCAATTCGAAGTAGATTTAGCCGCGATTCTTCCGGCAATCTATCCAAATTCTGAAAAATCTCGTCTTTTAATAATTTTGTTATCCTATCCAAGACACGTCGCGATCTACTTGTATTACTTTTTTGGGTCCCAGTTTCTTTAATCAGTTCCAATTCTAATTCTTCACATTTTTGACTAATTAATAACAAGTTCTCAGTCACATTTGGAAATTTGGCATCGCGTGTCATTACTTCCATATTGTTTATAGCGTCGGCCAAAATTCTCGCATCATTCTCGAGCCTTATCCTCGTGATGAAGACCTCGGAAGCAGTGTTCAGAACCTCTTCCAACTTAGTGGCAGGGACGCGGATACTTTCCTCAGCTGTTGGGGCTGTCTTTTTGCCAGAATTGGTATCCGCAGTTTTTTCTACGATTTTTGTACTAGTTTGTTCAAGTTTAGATGCAGAGGTGTTATCTGATGTTTTAGTTTCTTTCTCTCCATCCTCAAACTTGCTATCAGCTGGGCTGCTAGAGCCAGTTCTTAGAGCGTAAATTACTTTCACAATGGGGCGGATTTTTTGATCTAATGTCTCGCTACCCTGAACATTTTCGGTCATCTCCTTAAGGATAGAGTTTCCTTCTATAAGGATATCGACAATTTCTGAGCTCACATTCAGTTTTCTTGATCTAACATCGTCTAACAAGCTCTCCATTTGATGGGCGAGGGCTTCGATTTTTTTTATCTCTAATAATCGTGCTCCTCCTTTTACCGTATGTACAGCTCTGAAAATAGCATTTACAACTTCGATGGGTTCGTCACTGTCCTCTAATTCAATCAGAGAAAGTTCAACCTGATTAAGATTATCGGTTGCTTCTTCGCAAAAATCGGATACCAGCGATGTCTTATCTGCTGGGATATTCAATTCCTCTGGCGAGTCATCAATTTGCGGGAGAGATTCAATTGCAGCAGGTTTATTCTGATTTAGTTCATCGGCTGCTTCAGATGATATAGTTGTTTTATCCAAATCAGGCTCTGAACTGTCTGCAGAAGTAAGTGTTCTTTTTTCTATTTCGGAATTATGATCAAATAATACCTGATTTAAATAAGTTCTACATTCTGAGATGACGTCCGTAATGTCGGTTGCGATTTCTTTTTTATTTGATGCCTCATCAATGCACTCTTTCGAAGTGGATAATGTTAATTCCACTACATAAGTCATGGAGTGTTGAGAAAAGTCTAATCTTTCTCTGCCATAATCTAGAACAAACTCTAAAATTTCTAGTAGACGCGTGACTTTGTCATACCTTAGAACACGACTGAAGCCTAATATAAAGTAGCCGATTCGGTAGGATCTGTCATAAGCCTCTTCTGCATCATCGTGCTTTGATTTAACAATCGTAAGGATTTCATTCGACCAATCCTCGAATTTTTTTTCAAACTCGGTGGCTGCAGGATCCATGCTCCCTTTTGAGGGAACCTTAAATACCTCAACGTCAAGGGAGTGATTTTCTAAAATCGTATCTGAATACGCTCTCATCTATTGATGTCCTCGCTTTTAAAAAACGTTAACGGATTTAATATCTCCCAAAATTACCAGATCCTATTTCTTGTTGGGTTTCCGAAGGCGTTTGCGAGGTTCCTTCTGTCGCGCGGTCCCCATTGTTAGCAGGGATGTTTTTGGTGGTGGTGAAGTTTGGTATTTTAAAAAATGCTACAGTATTTTGAAGCTGCGGTGCATACCCCGCCACAGTTGTAGCCGTTCGAGCAAGCTGTTGTGATGCGGTGGAGTTACTCTGTATTGCTGCATCAAGTGTTTGAACAGCCGTATTTACTTGAGAGGCCGCTGATGATTGTTCCTCCGAGGCCGCATTGATGCTTTGCACTAGATCACGAGCCTTTTCTATTTCCGGAATAAGAGTTTGCAACATTGTGTTAGTTGACTCAGACATCTCTTTACCTTCCACCGACGATAATTGGATATCACTTGCAGATTGCTTGCTCAGTTCTGCGAGTTTAGATACCTCTGATGCCACGACCGCAAACCCTTTTCCGTATTCACCTGCTCGCGCCGCTTCAACAGATGCATTCAGGGCTAAAAGCTCAATTTTCTTTGTTATTTCTTCAACGGCAGTGATTTTCTCCGCAATTGTTTTCATCGATGTAGCGGTTTTATCCATGGCTTGTGAACAGCTCGTGGCATCTTCAGCTATTTTGGAAGCTGTTTGGTCACCCTGGTTTGCAGCTTCTGCATTTTGTCGAATAGACGTAGCCATTTCTTCCATGGAAGTCGAAGTTTCTTGAATAGAACTAGCCTGGTCAGCTGAATTCTGTGATACTTCGTCAGCTGCTTGTTTAAGTTCGGCGGCATTGCCGGTAAGTTCATTTGATAACTCGTCTAACTCCACAACAAAGTTGATGAGTTTGTCTTTCATAGAGGCCATAGAGCGCATCACATCGCCAACTTCGTCCTTGCCTGACACGATAAGGTCCTCTGTTAAATCACCCGATGCGAAACGGTCAATGGAAGCAATGGCAACGTTCAATTTACGTCTTACTCCTGTCGCAATAATCAAACCAAGTATCGTTATCAGAACTATTGTTATTATCGATATAACAGCAGTATTTATAAGTGCATCCACTTCAATTTTCTCTGCCCTATACCCAGCTCTCTGGGTCATTTTAGATGCAATTTCTACAACCTTTTCTAGATGCTTATTAATATTGTTTTGTAATGTTTCGATTTCTTCAGTCACTTTATGGAGTGAAGGTTCGTCTGAGTGGGAGGTTGAATATTTTTCAGCGTTTCCCTTACTGGCGACATCTTTTTTGACAAATTGGATAAATTTTTCGCTAAGCTTATCATATTGTTTGTGCTCTGTTTCTATAAGTGTAACTAAACTAAGCATCGATTCAACTTCGGAAAGTTCATTCGGAGAGAGGTGAACTTTTTCAGGGGGGGCAAGTTTGCCGGCCAAATATTCCCGGTATTTGCTCAAATCCTTCAATTCTTTATCCAATTGAGCGGCCAATAAATTCTCAACTAAAAGTATTTCTGCACTTGCCTTCTTAGAATATTTTCTCATTAGTAAAATATTTTTTTCGGCGGCTTTTGTCTGATGTGTCTCAATCTCGAATGCCGCCGTGTTTAACTTGACCTCCTGCAACAACTGATATTCCGATATTTTTGCCACATGCTCCAAGACAGGAATTTGGAAAACATTGACGGAATGTATAGCATTACCGACCTTATCCAGCGAGTATGTTGAGAGCCCGCCTAGAGTGATGATCGCGATGGATGCGACGCCCAATAACACTATCAGTCGTCCAAATATTGAAGAGAAAAACCTCATTTTTTGTTCCTTTTCATCAAGGCAATTACATCTGCCGCTTTACTCAGTTTTAACGGTACAGAGCTAAGTTTTCAGAAGCGACTATGCTCTCTGTAGCTAGTTGCAAAAGGGTAGTGTTGTTCTGTTCTCTTACACTTGTAAATACTTCAGAAACACGTTGGTTCAAAACTGCCTCTGAGGAAGAGAAACTTAGGGGATCTAAAGTTTGGATTCCTAAAACTTCATCTACGCAAAGCGCAAATTCATTTTGATCTTGGCGCAAGACTATGAACTTATTTCTTTCATCGATCACAAGGCTCTGCTCGCCTAATTCCGCAGAAATATCTATACATGCAAGGACCTGTCCGCGAAGATTGATTAATCCCCGGACAAACTCATTTTTATCGTGGATACGCGTGACATCGTATCCCTCTATAATCTCAACAACATTTTGAACATCGATGACGAAGTGATAGTCATGTATCCGGGAATAAATATATTCCCGGGTGCTTTTTTGTACTTCTTCTTCTAGCTTTACAGTCTCAGAATCCTGATGGTCAAGAACACCCTGCTTACCAATCGTTTTTGAGAGGGTTTTTTGAATTTTTTCAACATGTATGATTAATAAGTTAGATGATTGGAATCCAACTACTGCTCTTATGAAATCTTCTTTTTTATTTGATATCTTAAACTCTTCTTCACGCAGATGAGATGACCCGAGTACATTATTGCTTGATATGACGTCGATATGTTTATCCATCGTAAAACAAAAGTCGAAAGACCCTAAACTTACACATACTAATGACGACTGTTTACTTAAAGAGTCCTCAAAAGAATTATCTGAAATTAAGTCAGCACATTCAAAAACAGGGATAAGCTTATCTCTGTAGATTATCGACCCAATACAACCTCTTATTTCGGTTGGTAAACTTTCAATATTTCCAAAATCGCGGATAACTTCTTTTACATGTTGAACTGGTATAGCAAATTGTGAACCAGATCTCTCGAAGATGAATAGTTTATCGTAAAATGTGTCAGTCTCTTTGGTAAAATTTATGGCTGTGGCATCGTAGTCTTGGTCTCGACTTTCGACCTCCAATGACCGATGTTCATTACCTATGGCACTTTTTTCTTCGATTATACCCTTCTGAAGGTGTTCTGAAGATTGGACGATTTTATTTATCGATTGGAGTTTTTCGTCTAAGGAACTTCGGTCTTCAAAAGTTGTTTGTGTCTCTGAAGATACTATTTCTTTGTCATTGTTATCGGTGGAGATAGCGTTGTTTTCCGGGTTGGAAGGGCTCATGGCTTGGTTAGTGTCGGCGATCTTTTTTTCAACAGCGGCCGAAGGGGAAAAAGATTTTAAGCTTTTTCCGCTTTTGTTAACTCCATCACCGTTCGTGGCCACGGGGTTGTCCGATGGAGAAAATGACTCTAGTTTTTTTCCCATTTACGTTTTCTCGCTGGTTTTTGGGTCCTTTAAAACTTAGCTGAGCAGTTGTTTTCTTCCTGGTGGAATTACTCAAAAGAATTTTTGGTCGACATTGTCTATTTTTGCGACCCGATCTCGTATCAAAGTACAAATAAAACAGGTGAACTGGATATTATGTCAAACTATTTTTTGTAATGTGATTTAAAGAGGGACCAAATATTTTGGTTCCATTGTTTGCATATAGATTTAATGTTTTTGGTTTACTTGGATTTATGTAGGCTTTAAATTTTTTAGATATAGGTTTTAAGATTCAAAACATCTTGTAATAATCGTCGGATCACATTTAATTTGATCGATAAACTAAGCCTATAGAATGATAGATAATGGCTTGATAGCTTTTTCTCTAAGGGTTTTGGGTATGACTTTTTGGCGAAATTTAAATATAGGAACTAAGATTACAGTATTTATGCTTCCATGCATTTTGGTCATAATAGCTGTGATCTCATTTGTTTCTATAAAAACATCTAGGACAGCTATTGAGGCCGAAGCTTTCAACAAATTAGTGGCTATACGTGAACTGAAAGCCATGCAAATAGAGCGCTACTTTGCCCAGATAAGAAAGCAGATGGAGACATTTTCAGAAAACAAGATGATCGTGTGGGCAATGAAAGACTTCTCCAAGGGGTTCGACACTTTAGAAAATGCACTTATTCTAAAGGAATTTCGGATTACTGAGTCTGAAGAAAATTTGACAAAATATTATCGCGAGAAGTTTTTGCCCAAACTGGCGTCAAACCTCAAAAGAAATGTCTTTATAGAAAATTACTTCCCTAAAACTGATGCTGCCATCGCACTTCAGGATTTATACATCTCGTCGAATAAAAATGAAGTGGGTTCAAAGCACCTTCTTAATGATCCTAAAGATGGAAGTTCTTATAGTGCAGCGCATGCAAATTACCATCCAATAATCAGGAACTATCTAGATAAATTTGGGTACTACGACATTTTCTTAATTGACGCTAAAACTGGGAACATTGTTTACTCCGTCTATAAAGAGGCAGATTTTGCAACTTCCCTTGTCGACGGACCTTACGCTAAGACTAATTTCGCAAAAGTTTTTCAATTTGCCAAAAGTGCGAAGCGTAAAAGTTTTGTTAAACTGGTTGATTTTGAACCGTATCACCCATCTTATAATGCGGCTGCGTCGTTTATCGCCTCGCCAATCTTCGAAAAAGATATGCTGATTGGGGTAGCAGTCTTTCAAATGCCTATCGATATAATCAATTCAGTAATGACTAGTAATCAAGATTGGCAAGCCAATGGCATGGGAGCTAGTGGCGAGACATATATGGTAGGTTCAGACTATACCCTGAGGAGTGAATCACGATTTCTTATCGAAAACCCAGAGCAATATCTGAAATTGATGAGTGAATTATCAATGGATGAAAAATTGGTTGCGGAGATCAAGAATGCAGAAAGTGCAATCGGTCGTCAAAGAATTCGAACTGAGGCAACTGAAAGAGGGTTGAGCGGAGATAGCGGGGTTAGCATAATAAAAGATTACCGCGATATTTCAGTATTATCTGCGTTTAAACCCCTAAAAATTGCTGATGTTGAATGGGCAATAATGAGTGAAATAGATGAGAGCGAAGCTTTTGCCCCATTAAATAAATTACAAGAAACGATGCTATTTATCGCGCTAATTTCGATGGCAATTGCGGCTTCAGTGATTATTATATTTTCAAGAGTATATATTTCCTCTCCAATTAATAGGATGTTTTTGGCCGTCGACGATCTAAGATCAGGCGATGGGGATTTGACATTGCGACTTCCAGATTTTGGGCGTAATGAAATTGGTAAAACGGCGAATTCTTTGAATGGCTTTATAGAACATATACAGACAATTATGAAAGATATTTCCGACGCTGTGATAACGTTGTCGGCTACAGCAAATAAAGTAAAAAGTACGGCTGAAAACGTTAAAGATAACTCCGGAAATCAGGTTGTCTCGATAGAACAAACAACAACTGCAATATCTCAAATGAGTGTTTCAATTTCTCAGAATGCAGAAAATGCAAAATCTACAGAGGAACTAGCCTCAGGGGCGGCAAAACTAACGACAGAAGGTGGAAAGGCTGTGCAGGAAACACTTAGGGCCATGAAAGACATCTCTGAGAGAGTGAAGCTGATTGAAGACTTCGCATATCAAACAGATTTACTTGCTTTAAACGCAATGATCGAGGCGGCACGGGTTGGAGAAGCTGGCGCAGGTTTTGCTGTGGTTGCTGATGCCGTAAGGCGGTTGGCTGAACAAAGTCAAGCATCGGCAAAAGAAATTGGTGATCTATCAGAAAGCAGTGTTAAAATTGCCCAGGAAGCAGGAGACCTTGTTCACAGTGTTGTGCCAGATATTCATAGAACAGCTGAATTAGTGCAGCAGATCGCTGCAGCTTCCAAAGAACAAGCTCTTGGCGTAAAGGAAATAAATACTTCTATGGAACAACTGGATGGATCAGCGGGTCAAAGTGATCTGGCCTCCAAGACGTTAACTTCATCCTCGGATGAGGTTAGAGAAATAGTGCAAAAGCTTGAGCAGCAGGTGTCATTATTCAAAATCTGAAATAAAATAGGCTTTCAAATCACGAATTTCTGCAGTTAAATAACGATAAGTTAGGCGTCAATCAATACCGCTAATCGAGTCAAATCTGTTTCACTGTCTTGATTTTATAACCAACATCTTTGTAACTAAGGTCTTTAATCGCAATTCCATATAGCGGGCTCCATTCCTCAACAAGATGCTCGTGCCACTCGTATGTTCCTTCTGTGATCCTGTTCCCGTTGATTGCGCTTTCGCGATCAGCATGCAAGGGTGAGTGGTGATCTCAAGACTGTCCTGTCCGCTTATTGAGGCGATGGTGGTTTCTGATCGCAAAGAGTGACAAAAAAGTAACAAACTTATTCGCGTGATTGGGAATGATGGTGTGCGATGCCAAGCGATACTGCGGCATACATCCATTTTTCCTAATCCCTCAC
>MDTD01108723.1_pt1 | contig 14088 bp, 11 predicted proteins | sample 811221 | NCBI WGS metagenome assembly MDTD01 (sample SAMN05326646, study PRJNA326480) | marine metagenome | isolation source: seawater | place: Pacific Ocean: South West | collected 2011
GAAACGTTCGTGTCGGAGGGGGGACTTGAACCCCCACGCCCGTAACGGGCACTAGCCCCTCAAGCTAGCGCGTCTGCCGATTCCGCCACTCCGACATGTTTGAAACAATTAGTCTACCGTGCATGAATCAAATCTAAACTTGTTAGTAGTTTTTGATAGTCCCTACTCGTCCATCATCAGCGCAAGCGCCAAGGTAACGAAAGTAAAGACTAAAGCGAGAATAATCGTAATCCGGTCAAGGTTTCTTTCAATCACAGTTGACCCCGCCGCTTGGGAACCTAACCCACCGCCGAACATGTCAGAGAGTCCTCCACCGCGCCCACTATGAAGCAGAACCAACCCGATTAGAGCTAGGGCGACGAGAACATCTATTACGACTAATAAAGCGGTCATATCGTGATGTTATCAAGATGCATCTATGAATAGTGTTTTTCTAAGATACAAAGAATACAAATAGATGATCTTATTGGAGTCTGTATTGGGCGATCCGAGCAAAACTTTCAGCTTCCAACGCAGCTCCCCCGACCAGAGCTCCATCAATATCGCTCTGTGACATTAACTCTGCGATATTAACCGGCTTTACCGAGCCCCCATATTGAACCCTCGTCATTTCAGCTATTGCTTTTCCGCTAATTTCGCTAATGCAATCACGAACGTGAGCGCACATCTCTTGTGCGTCCTCCGGTGTAGCTGTAACTCCAGTACCAATAGCCCATATTGGCTCATAGGCAATTACCATGCCTCCTACTCGATCTTTGCCGATGCCTTGAAGTCCTTCAACTAACTGATTTTTCACTTTATCTTTAGCAACCCCAGCATCTCTCTCATCCAAAGTTTCACCGACACACAGAATTGGTGTCATATGATGCTTAAAGATTGCTTTTACTTTTGCATTGATCTGTGCATTTGTTTCGTTAAAAATTTCACGCCGTTCTGAATGCCCAACAATTACTAGTTTGACATTAAGCTTCTCTAGCATTCCGGTTGAAACTTCACCTGTATAAGCACCCTTTTCTTGTTCGTGGCAATGCTGTGCTCCTAATAGGATCGGTATGTTGTCGGATTCTAGGACGGTCTGTATCGAGCGTAGATCAGTGAATGGTGGGTGCACGGATATGTCACAATAGGAATAGTCTTCAGTGTTCAATTGATACGAAAGGCTTTGGACCATCTGAATGGCCTCAAAATGGTTGTGATGCATTTTCCAATTTCCGCTTATCAAAGGTTTTCTGTCTGCCATATCTTTCCTTTACAATAATTTAATGATTCAACAGTAGGGCGTCTAGACCAGGAAGAGTGCCCTTCTCTATTAGCTCAAGACTGGCGCCCCCTCCTGTTGAAACGTGGTTAATCTCAGTATCTAATTTAAATTCTTTCGCGGCTGCAGCGCTATCGCCACCTCCTATGACCGTAAAGCTGGATTTATTTTCAGCCATGGATTGAGCCACATGTTTCGTGCCAGCACTAAACCTGGAGTCTTCGAATACCCCCATAGGGCCATTCCAAAGAACAGTTTTAGATTCTTGAATTATGTCTCCAAATACTGCTGCTGAACCAGGGCCGATATCCAATCCAGCCCATCCGTCAGGGATATTATTTCCCATCTGGCGAACAATACCCCCAACTGTGGGATCTCCGATTTTTCCATCACTGTCCATCGCAGTGAAATCGTGCGGCAACACAATAGGTGCCCCAGATGCCAAAAGTTCTTTACAGTAATCTATTTGCCCTTCCTCAAGCAAAGAGGAACCGATCTGTTGACCTTGTGCTTTCAGGAAAGTGAAACACATTCCTCCTCCAATTAATAGTTTGTCTACGACCTGCACTAATGCGTCAATAACGCCTAGCTTGTCACTGACTTTTGACCCTCCGAGAATAGCAACAAATGGTCTTTTGGGTTTGTTTCGGACTTCAAGCAAAATTTTAACTTCATTTTGGAGAAGGCGCCCAGCAGCACTCGGGAGCAATTGCGGTGGCCCCATAATTGATGCATGCTTTCGGTGAGATGCACCGAAAGCATCATTAACGTACATGTCTTGGCCAGCGACTAGTTGCTCTATAAATTGAGGATCATTTAATTCTTCGCCTGGATTAAATCGCAAGTTGTCAAGCAATTTGATTCCAGGCAATATTTCATTCAGTCTGGCCCTTACGGGTTTAAGAGAGTACTTTCCCTCAAATTTTCCTTTTGGTCTTCCAAGATGCGTGCATGCAGTTACCTCTGCGCCGTTGTCTACGAGATATTTTAGGGTCGGTATAGCTTCTCTTATTCTTAAATCGTCACGAATGACTCCATCATCTAGCGGCACATTGAAATCGGTCCGTACTAGAACTCGCTTCCCTGAGATATCTCCCAAGTCCTCCAAATTTGGTAACTGACTCACGGTTGTCTAGCGACGGGCTTTCTTCGTTTTTCTTGTGCCAACAATTTGCGTCAGATCTATCAGACGATTTGAGTATCCCCATTCGTTGTCATACCATCCGCAGATTTTCACAAGCTTTCCTTGGGTCATCGTTAGCCCTGCATCAAATGTGCAACTAGCAGGAGATCCAACAACGTCTGCGCTCACCAAAGGCTCTTCGCTATACTCCAGAACATTTTTGAGAGGACCCCGTCGCGCCGCTTCCTTAAAAGCCTCATTTACTGCTTCTACTGATGGTGTCTTTTTCATTATTCCTGTGAAGTCTGTAACTGATCCATCGGGTATGGGCACGCGCATGGCTATTCCGTCGAGTTTTCCTTGCATTTTTTTAAGAACTAATCCTGTTGCCCTTGCTGCGCCAGTGCTTGTGGGGATGATGTTGACCGCAGCCGCTCGAGCTCTTCTCAGGTCGCTATGTGGGCCATCAACTATTGCCTGGTCACCGGTGTACGCATGCGTTGTGGTCATAAGCCCCTCTTGAACCCCAAAGGCATCATCAAGGACTTTGATCATAGGGACGAAACAGTTTGTGGTGCATGATGCATTTGAAATTATATGATGCTTCTTTGGGTCGTAATCATCATCATTAACTCCGACAACAAATGTTGCATCACATGAGGCAGGTGCTGAAATAATGACTTTTTTTGCTCCAGCTTCAATGTGAGGTTGGGCTTTTTCTTTGTCGGCAAAGATTCCTGTTGACTCTATCACTACATCAACCCCAAGGTCTCCCCATGGCAGGTCACTAGGGTTGCGTTCAGAGAGCACCGCGAGTTTCTGTCCGTCAACGCTAATCCCCCCCCGTACTGCTTTGACTGATCCTCCGAACTTACCGTGGACGGAGTCATTTTTTAGTAGATGCGCAAGCGTTTCTAAAGAACCGAGGTCGTTTACGGCTACGAATTCTATTTTTGCACCTGAGAGCTTGGCTGCTCGAAAGAAGTTTCTTCCTATCCTTCCGAACCCATTAATACCTACTCGAATGGCCATTTTTCCCTCCTATTGGGGCTATATCGTCTAAGCGTGATGCTAGCGATTCTTGAGGAGAAAGACAGTGACCGGTGTGGCTTTTTATTTTTCTATGTCCCGATGACTAACTGATGCTCCAAAGCCTAAAGAATTGAGAACCCCTTTCAGTTCATCAGCTATTACAACTGACCTGTGTTTGCCACCTGTACAGCCTATTGCGAGACTGAGGTAACTTTTACCTTCATCTTGATATGCAGGCATTATGAGTTGAAGCATTGATTCCAAATGAGTTAGAAATTCGATGGAAATTTGCTTTTGTAATAAGAATTCCCTTACCTGAGCATCTTCTCCGGTCATCTCTCGAAGACTTTCTTCCCAATGTGGATTTGGCAAGAACCGGCAATCTAGCAACAAGTCAACGTCCTTGGGCACTCCGTGTTTAAAGCCAAAGGAGACAATTCTTGTCTGTAGGGTTGTAGCTGTTGATTCGATGGTGAATAGTTCAGCGAGGCGTGATGAAAGGTCGTGCACATTGAGGTCAGTAGTGTCAAGCTCAATATCAGCGAAACCTCGAAGTTCTTTCAACTCATCAATTTCGGACTTTATCTTTTCGGCCAGTCCGTCCCCATCCTTAAAGGGGTGCCTTCGCCGTGTCTCTTCGTACCGTTTAATCAACGTTTCAATACTTGCTGTCAAGAAAAGAGTTCTCACGTTAAGAGTTTTGCTGCCCCCCAGATGCTCAATTTCCTTTATGGTCTCTTCGGGTGACCCTGCACCCACGACCAATGCGATATTGCTGGTGGCGGAACCTTTTACTAAAGCTAGTTCGGCGACCTTGGCAACTAATTGAGTTGGGAGATTATCAATGACAAACCACCCTAGGTCTTCAAGACATTTAGCAGCTTCAGATCGACCGGCCCCTGAATAGCCTCCGATGATAAGAAATTCTGCCATATTTAATTCTAGCTGTATCTTCACTGCAGTTTTCTGACATCTACTCTACTTTTCTGCACAAGACTATGAGGAGTTCCGGAATTCCGGAAAGACCGGAGGGAAGAGGCTTTTCAATGACGTTCTGAATCATCAAATTTTCTCCGGAAAGCGCGTTGAAATAAGTACCAAGGGTCCGGTGCGCATATAGTACATCCAGATCAGGGGATATCTTTTCTAGTTCACTTGTTTCAGTGAGGTAATCACCTACACCCCAAGTGATATCAGGATCATGACTTTCTAAGGTGACAGGTCCGCTACCGGGAGATTGAAATACTGGATGATTCATAATTATTAGAAGGGTTCCACCTTTTTCTAAAATTCTTGCAATTTCAGATACTGCTTTGAGAAGGCTTTCTAAGTGCTCAAGAACCATTGAGCATATTACTGCATCAAATTGTTCACCTTTGAAGGGCATTTGGTCAATACTGTGTTGCACGAATTGAATACCGCTAGTTACTTCTTTGGCATAGCGTAATTGCCTTATGGAGATATCGCCTCCAACTATTGTGGCATGCTCCGCGACTCTTCTCGCTTCTTGAGCGACGAGGCCGGTCCCAGTACCAATATCGAGAATAGTTTTTTTCTGAGAGAAAATTCCCTCTATGAGCGGAACAATAATCTCAATATATTCTGATAATTCGTTATCCTCAATGCCCTTAATCCACCGTTCACTGAGCATGTCCCAAGTGTTCTTGGCATTCTGCGGAGAATTACTCACGTGACTTTATTGGGGTTTGAACATTTCTGATAAACAGATTTAGCTACCCCCTCTGGTAGCCACGTCAATTCCAAGAGGTCTTCAAGAGTCGCTTGTCTAATTTTATTGATGCTTCCGAATTCCTTAATCAATCGAGCCCTTCTGGAGGGGCCGAGCCCATTAACTCCGTCAAGGACTGAATCTTTCATCGCTTTTTTTCTGAGTTGACGATGGTAAGTAATTGCGAACCTATGGCTTTCATCACGAATTCTTTGCAACAAATATAAAGATTCTGAATTTCGTGGAAGGATTACAGCTTCTGATTTACCGGGAATAAATATTTCTTCATTTCGTTTCGCAAGTGAGGCTACTGGTATCCGGTCATAAAGATTGAGCTCCTTCAGTACCGCAACAGTAGCTGATAGTTGCCCTTTTCCTCCATCAACTAGAAGTAGCTGAGGGGGGTAAGAGAAACTCGATCTTTCGCTGCTTTGACTGCTTTCTTCTTTTAGAAGATTCATTAACCTTCGCCGAACTACTTCAGCCATCGCGGCATAGTCATCATTTCCATCAATGGTTCTAATCTTAAATTTCCTGTAGTCTTTCTTTTTCAAAATTGCATCTTCCATAACGACCATAGAGCCTACGTAATTACTGCCCTGAAGGTGGCTCATGTCGTAGCATTCGATCCGTAAAGGAGAGTTTGGAAGATTAAGAAACTTCTGCAAATCATTGAGTGCCTTTGATCTACTGTTGTGATCACCTAGTCGTTTAAGGCGGTGACGTTTGAATGCGTCTTCAGCGTTAAGGCGCACAGTTTCCAACAAGGTCTTTTTAGTTCCTCTTTTTGGAACATGAATTTGCACTTTCGAACCATGCTCCCCACTGAGCCATGTTTCATAGAACTCTTTATTATCGGGTTCGGTTCCGACGTATATCGCTTTAGGGCTACCTAAGGGGTTAGCTTCTATATAGAGCTTCTCTAATATTCGCGATTGGAGGACTCCGGTAGGTAAGTTCTCTGCTTTGTCCAAAATGAATGATCGTTGGCCTAATACACGTCCGTTACGGACAAAAAAGGCGTGTGCGGCAGCTTCAAATTCGTCATCAACGTACGTGACGACATCAAAATCCTCTGATCGTGTGCCTACCATTACTTGTTTTTCTGCTGCTTTTTGGACGTTAAATAATCTGTCCCTGACGCGTGCTGCTTTTTCAAAATCTTGTTCTTCCGAGGCAGTCTTCATTTGCGAAAGTAGGTCTTCAACGACATCATCCGTGTGCCCCTCAAGGAAACGCAATAGATCTCTTACTAATTGTTGATATTCCTCAGCTGAGACTTTATCAACGCATGGGCCACAGCATTTTTTTATATGAAACTCGAGGCATGGTTTATACAACTTTTCGTGCCGGCGATATTTATTCTCGGTACATGTCCTTAAAGGGAAGGTTCTCTGCAGGAGATCTAAGGTGTCTCTAATCGCTTTAACTTCCACATATGGACCAAAGTACCTGTTGCCTTTTTTGAGTTTTCCTCGTGTCAGCATTGCCCTAGGCCATTCATCAACTGTGGTGACTACAAGGAATGGGTAGCTCTTATCATCGCGTAGGCGAACGTTAAATCGGGGTTGGTGTTCCTGTATCAAACTGTGTTCAAGTATTAACGCTTCAACTTCATTTTGGACTTGGATCCATTCAACGCTTACTGCCTCTTGAATCATTTGTTGCGTTCTCGTGTGGAGCTTATCAATTGGTTGAAAGTATGAATTTATTCTAGATCTTAAGACTTTCGCTTTTCCTACGTAGATCACCCTGCCGAATGCATCTTTAAACTGATAAGAGCCAGGAGAACGTGGAATTAGCTGTGAATCTGGTTTAGTTATCATCCTTTTCCTAGGTGATGTTTACTTTTTCTTTGATTAATTAGAGAGTTCCTGCTTTATTAAGAATAGGTCTAAGAAATTCGCCTGTGAAACTTGCTTGCGTTTTTGCCACCATTTCTGGAGTCCCTTCAGCAATAACCGTACCTCCTCCATCTCCTCCGTTGGGCCCTAGGTCGATTATCCAGTCAGACGATTTAATAACATCAAGATTATGTTCAATGACCACAATTGTGTTCCCTTGATCAACTAGCCGACTTAGCACAGTCAATAACTTATTTACATCTTCAAAATGTAAGCCTGTTGTTGGTTCATCAAGGATGTACATTGTGTGCCCTGTAGACCGTTTAGCGAGCTCGCTAGCGAGTTTTACTCGCTGCGCTTCACCACCTGAAAGAGTAGGTGCCGGTTGTCCTAATCGGACATAGCCGAGGCCGACGTCCACTAAGGTCTGCATGTGGCGAACAATGGGTGGTTGGTTCTCGAAGAATTCTAAGGCTTCTTCACAGGGCATGTTCAAAATATCGGCTATGTTCTTTCCTTTAAAATGAACATCCAAAGTATCGCGGTTATACCTTGCCCCATCGCAAACCTCACAAGGAACGTAGACATCTGGCAGAAAATGCATCTCAATTTTAATTGTGCCATCTCCCGAGCATGCTTCGCACCTTCCTCCTTTAACGTTAAATGAGAATCTTCCTGGTAGGTAACCCCTAACTTTTGATTCTGTTGTTTGAGCAAAGAGCTTTCTGACATTATCAAATACACCTGTGTAGGTTGCAGGATTTGACCTGGGTGTTCTTCCTATAGGTTGCTGGTCAATGTTTATTACTTTGTCAAGCGACTCTAATCCTTCAATGCCAGTATGTAGTCCTGGTGCAACCTTTGATTTATATATCTGCTGCATGAGTGCCCTGTAGAGGATGTCATTCACCAGCGTTGATTTTCCAGAACCAGATACTCCTGTGACGGAGACGAAGCAACCTAGTGGGATTTCAACATCTATATCTTTCAAATTATGTTCCCTTGCGCCTTTAATTGTGATTCGTTCCCCGCCAGGAACTCTTCGTTCCTGTGGTGTAGAAATTAATCGTTTGCCAGAAATATATTGACCTGTTATTGAGTCTTTATTTTTCCGCAATTGCGAAACTGAGCCTGAATGAACAATTACTCCTCCGTGTTCGCCCGCTCCAGGGCCGATATCAACGATATGGTCAGCGACGCAGATTGTTTCTTCATCGTGCTCTACAACCAAGACGCTATTTCCAATATCTCGAAGCCGCTCAAGAGTTTCAATCAACCTTCTGTTATCTCGCTGATGCAAACCGATTGATGGTTCATCTAAGACATACAGCACTCCTACAAGACCTGAGCCTATTTGCGACGCTAAACGTATTCGTTGCGCTTCGCCTCCTGACAAGGTACTCGCTGCCCTATGAAGGGAAAGGTATTCCAGCCCTACGTCCAACAGAAAACCCATGCGCGAATTTATTTCTTTCAGGATAGGTTCGGCTATCATTTCATCTCGTTTGTTTAGCTTAATTTTGCTAATTCTGGCCGCTGCCTCCTTTATGCTCATATTGCAAAGGTCAGCGATACTTAGCTTGTTGATAGTTACAGCAAGCGACAATGGCTTTAAACGGTCGCCATTACACTCAGGACATGGTATTTGCCTCATATAACCTTCAATTTGCTCTCTTTGTTTATCGGTATCTGCTTCTCGATGGCGGCGGCGAAGGTTGGGTATCACTCCTTCAAAAGTCGCTTGAAAATTTCTTGTTCTACCAAACCGATTTGTATAAGTAACAGTGATCCTTTTCTTTCCAACACCTTGGAGAATCATCTTTTTTGATTTGGCAGGTAGTTTTTTCCAAGGGACATCCATAGGGATTCCATTTTGTTCTGCGACTGAGGTAAGAAGCAGCTGAAAATATTTACTCCTTCCTGTAGACCAGGGTGCGATGGCGCCCTCCGAAAGGGCCAAATCAGTGTTGGGAACTACTAATTCTGAATCCACCTCAAAACGCGTTCCCAATCCATCACATGAGATACAAGCACCATATGGGGAGTTAAAACTGAAATTACGTGGCTCTAACTCTTCAAAAGATTTTCCATCGCTGGGTCGGCTGAAATGGATTGAAAAAGTAAGAAGGTCTGATTGTTTCCTTTCTTTGAGAATTTCAACTTGCATTACGCCATCCGCAAGCTTTAGTGCAGTTTCTATTGAATCTGTAAGTCTTCTATCGATACCCTCACGCATCACGAGACGGTCCACAATCACGGAGATGTCATGCATTTCATAACGCTCAAGTTGAAGCACCGGAGTCCCATCTTCATTCGTCCCAGCTACATCATTCAAGTTGATCATTTCACCGTCAATGATCGCTCGAGTAAATCCCTGCCCAGCGAGATCTGATACAAGCGTGTCGTAAGTGCCCTTTCGACCTCTAACAACAGGCGCGAGGATTTGAAAACGTTCCTCATTCTTGAGCTCCATTACCCTATCAACAATCTGTTGCGGTGTTTGCCGAACAAGCTTTTCTCCTGTTTCTGGGTCGTGAGGTATTCCTATTCTTGCGAAGAGAAGCCTTAAGTAGTCATAAACCTCTGTTATCGTTCCCACCGTTGAGCGAGGATTCCTGCTCGCACTCTTTTGGTCTATTGAAATAGCAGGAGACAACCCTTCTATGAAGTCCACATCAGGTTTGTCCATCTGCCCTAGAAATTGACGCGCATACGCAGACAACGACTCCACATAGCGTCGCTGCCCCTCTGCATAGATCGTATCGAAAGCTAGCGATGACTTACCTGAACCGGAAATTCCTGTAAAAACAATGAGTTTGTCGCGCGGAAGTTCTATATCCACAGCTTTGAGATTATGCTCTCTAGCTCCTTTTACGACGAGATTTTCAGCCACATTCTTAATTTAATCAACCAATTTCATAAGTACATTATTCTGGCGCATTTACTCTGGACTAATATGGGCTTATGAAATCTATTGTGCTGGTTCACGGCGCCTGGCATGGGTCTTGGTGTTGGGATTTAGTTGAGAAGGGACTAATAGAAAAAGGGGTTGATACCCATTCTGTAAATTTACCATTCACAGGCGTTAACGATGATATAGCATCCGTTTCGAGTGCTATAGACAACATTGACAACCAAGTGATACTTCTGGGCCATAGTTATGGTGGCATCGTAATTTCTGGTGCGGCTGAAGCAAAACAGAACATTGATCAACTAATTTACCTCAGTGCAATTCTTCTTGAAGATGGAGAGTCAATGCAGCTTGATGGTTCAAGGATTCAGATTGATGTGGGCGAAAACCTCATCTCTGAAGTTAAGAAAAGCTCCGCCATTCCTGCCTTCTATGCAGATGTTGACCCAAATCTAGCGGAAGCCTCAATAGAGCTTTTGCGCCCTTTTCCTATTGCGGCAGCCTCTAAGGGGGTAGGCGAAGCGTGGCGCGAGAAGCATTCAACATACATCGTATGCCGAGAAGACGAGGCTATTCCCCCTGAACTCCAATACGCTATGGCGAAGAAGGCTGATAAAATCATTGAGTGGGAATGTGGTCACTCTCCGTTCCTTAGCAAGCCAGCTCTACTAATAGATTTTCTTCTCAACCTTGCTTCGTCTACTAGTTAAATGGACCTGAAATTACCGAGGGCTATACGTCGCTTCTGAATAATTTTGAATCAAAATCAGCTTTGCTTCTGATTAAGGCAGCCTTCCAAGAGGGGCTATATTTCAGAGCCCATCTGAGCCCACGAATTAATGTTTTTCCCATATATAAGTTCAGTTTTGATGACTTAAGCCCGAGTAGCATTCGTAGCTCTGGTTCAATAGTTGTTGCTGCCGCACGCTGGAGTATGCGGTACCCGATCGACTCTGTTCGTGAGAGCGGAGGATTTTTGAGGAATTCTATTGCTTCACGCAACGCTTTTGAATCAGCTAAGTCAGGATGAGAATTTACCCATTCTTTAAGCTCATGAGCAGTCTTCGGTAACGGGTCTGCCCCCATTCGTTCGCCTATTAACGCTTGTTCCGCTACGAATTGATCTGCTTCTGTTTCTGTAACCGGTCTTTTGAAAACTTGAAATGCCTCTAGGAAAGAATTTGTTAAGGTGTTATGCACCCAGGCGCTATATTGCGGGCTTGATGCGCTGTACGCTCTTCCTCGCTCTGAAATCCCAGATACTCGCTGGTGCGCATAGTTAACCATAGAAATAGCCTCTTCTGTTTCGGGCATCGCACCATAGGTCATTGATGTAACATAGTAGGCTGTTCTGCTTAGGCGCCCTAGTGGGTCTTCTCTGTAACTTGAGTGATCAGCAACACCGGCAGCAACCTCAGGATGCGCAGCTTGGATTAGCAGAGCCCTGATTCCGCCAACGAAACTTGAAACATCTCCTAGAACTTCCCAACTTATTGATCCTGGACCAAAAAGTCCTGGGTCGCCTTCATACTTTTCTGTGTTCTGTAGCGGTCTTTCGCTATGCGAAAAGAGATCCACAACACGTGCAGTTACTCGTTCTTTGATACCCATCTATTTCCTTTTGCTTTATTATTTTATTCTCTTACATGCGCAAAAGGTAAGTTCCGCGAATCATTTCATATCTTTAAGGTCACGTTTTATCTCTCGAATTTCGTCCCTAAGTCGGGCAGCATATTCAAACCGCAAATCGCCAGCAGCTTCACTCATTTCTTCTTCTAATGTCATTATCAGTCGTTCTAATTGCCCTTCAGCTAAATGCTCAAAACTTTCACGTATGTGTTTTGACTGACTTTGTAAATTCTTTTGCCCACTTTTAGGCAATGAAACTTCAGAGTTAGTTGGCCTGATCATTGACAAAATATCTGTTACAGCCTTCCGAATAGTTTTTGGGTCGATACCATTTGCTTGGTTGTAGTGCATCTGCATTTGTCGCCTGCGGTTTGTTTCCGAAATCGCACGTTGCATTGAGTTGGTCACTTGGTCGGCATACATGATAACTTGCCCCCCGACATTTCGGGCAGCTCGACCTATCGTTTGTATTAGCGAAGTTTCGCTTCTGAGGAATCCTTCTTTGTCAGCATCAAGGATTGCCACGAGAGAGACCTCTGGAAGGTCCAACCCCTCGCGAAGCAAGTTTATACCTACGAGAACGTCAAATTCACCGAGTCGTAAATCTCGTAAAATTTCTATACGTTCAATCGTGTCAATATCACTATGTAGATACCTAACCCTTATCCCAATCTCAAGCAGATAGTCACTTAAATCCTCAGACATTTTCTTTGTCAAAGTAGTAACGAGCACGCGCTCATCTCTCTCTATGCGTAGCTTTATTAATTCAACCAAATCGTCAATTTGGCCCGTAGTGGGTTTAACGATTACCTCTGGATCAATCAAACCCGTTGGTCTAATAATTTGCTCCACGATTTGTGATGATTCAGTTATTTCGTACTGTCCAGGAGTTGCTGAAAGGAACACAACTTGATTCAAGCGCTTTATGATTTCTTCAAACATCAGTGGCCGATTGTCAGCAGCCGATGGGAGACGGAATCCGTGCTCGATAAGAGTTTCTTTTCTTCGCCTGTCTCCAGCATATTGTCCATGTAGCTGTGGTACTGCAACATGTGATTCATCGATAACACAAAGGAAGTCTTCAGGAAAGTAATCCAAAAGCGTAAACGGTGGATCTCCAGAACTTCTTCCGTCAATGTGCATGGAATAGTTTTCAATCCCAGTGCAAAATCCCACCTCATCTATCATTTCTAAGTCATGTTCTGTGCGCATGCGAAGGCGTTGCGCTTCGAGAAGTTTATCATTGTCCTTAAATTTTTTCAGTTGGGTTTGCAGCTCTTTTTCGATGCCGTTCATCGCTTTGGATAACCGTTCGCTACTTGCTGCGTAATGCGTTGCTGGAAAGATAACTAGTTCGGATTGTTGGTTTATCACCTCTCCTGTGACTGGATTTACTTCCGTAATCCTCTCTATTTCGTCTCCAAAGAACTCTATTTGGAACACGTTCTCTTCGTACGCTGGATGAACTTCAATAACTCCTCCCCGCACTCGAAAGGTTCCCCTCACTAGGCTCATATCGTTGCGGTCGTACTGTATGGCTACAAGCTTTTTAAGAATCTCGCGCTGGTCGTACTCTTGACCCTTATGAACAACAAGGAGCTGAGTCATGTATTCTTCCGGAGACCCCAAACCGTAAATACATGAAACCGATGCAACTATAATTGTGTCACGTCTTGTCAATAAAGCAGCTGTCGATGCGTGTCGAAGTCTGTCTATTTCATCATTTACTGAGGAATCTTTCTCAATGTATGTATCACTCGAAGGTATATAAGCTTCAGGCTGATAATAGTCGTAGTAGCTGACGAAATACTCAACTCGGTTATCTGGAAAGAATTCACGTAATTCGTTCGCTAACTGCGCTGCGAGTGATTTATTTGGCGCCATAACCAGTGTCGGCCTCTGAACCTTTTCAATCGTCCAAGCAATAGTGGCGCTTTTCCCTGAACCTGTGACACCAAGGAGTGTTTGGAACTTCTCACCTTTTTCAATACCAGTGGCTAAATTCTGAATTGCATTGGGCTGATCGCCAGCTGGCTCAAAATCAGAAACCACTTTGAATGGGACACCATCTGACCTATTAACCATGTAAGTAGTTTACACGTTTCGTTTTTTTGCAGAAAGAGAATGCACCCATTCCCAGCACTTTTCAATTTGTTTGGAGAGGTTCTCTTCTGGCCCATTATTATCAATTAAAAAATCAGCAAATTCTCGTCTTTGCTTCGGCGTCGCTTGTTTAGCTATTCGTGCTCTTGCATCCTTTTCATCAAAACCTCTTTGTTGCACGAGACGCAATACTGCTGTTTCAATTTTGCAATCAACTACGATTATTCCATCAAATAGCTTGTACTCTTCTCGACCTAGCTTGCCCTCAGGGGTAACCATCAGAGGTATATCAACTAAGACAACACTTCCTTGCTTAATCGCTTCTTTACGTCGTATCCCCATTTCCTCACCGACTGCAGGGTGAACAATATCATTCAATGTTGACAATTCTCTCTCATCATTAAAGACGATTTCAGCTATCTTTTGCCTGTTAAGTTCTCCATCTCCTAGCAGTATTTC
>MDTD01105723.1_pt1 | contig 14086 bp, 14 predicted proteins | sample 811221 | NCBI WGS metagenome assembly MDTD01 (sample SAMN05326646, study PRJNA326480) | marine metagenome | isolation source: seawater | place: Pacific Ocean: South West | collected 2011
CCATATGCGGAAAGGAATGGAAGATCCATTTTATTTTGAGCCATTAAATCGTCTAGTCCACGGCCAAGTCCTCGTCTATCATCACTCATAGCGAAGTCCTCCAGGGAACCAAAGCGCTTCAAGTTCTGTGGCCAATGCAGCATAATCTTGGCCACCGTGGCTCTGTGGAGCATGAAATTGAATCGGTACACCTTGACTCGGTGATTCTGCGAGACGAATGTTACGTCGAATTGCTGGTTCGATTACAAAATCACCGAAGACTTCTCTCAGATGACCTGCAACCTGTGTATTCAGAAGTGTAGGAGCGTGCATCGTCATAATCACACCATCCACACCAAGACGCGGATTGAGTAATCGGCGAACCTCATTGAGAGTTCCTGTCAATAATGCAACTCCTTCTAAAGCAAGGTATTCAGTTTGTACTGGAATTAATACTGCATCCGAAGCTGTCAACGCATTGATTGAGATGATACTCAATGAAGGTGCAGTATCGATTAGAATTAGATCATAATGTGGCTTGAGTGGTTCAAGAGCTTCACTAAGGCGATTTTCTCGTCCTAACTGTGATGCCAGAGCCTCTTCTAATCCAATGAGATTTTTATCGCCTACAATCAGATGGAGGCCGTCAACAGCAGTCGCATGACGCGCTTGCGTCGCCATCGCAGGAGCAAGTACAACGTCTCTTGTCGTGATATTGACTCTTGATTTGTCTATACCTAAACCAGAGGCGCAGTTTCCTTGTGCATCACAATCCACAACAAGAACACGTCCCCCTCGCATCGCGACATGGGCTGCGATATTGATTACAGAAGTAGTCTTACCAACTCCACCTTTCTGATTAGTCACTGTAACAACACGCGCAGATCCTGCAACCGTTGGTTCGGCTCTAGGTAATTCGATAGATTGCCTAGGTTTTGCTTTCGAATCAAACACCTCTGGTTTTAGAGGGTGTTCAACCTCACTAAATGCGACATCAGTGATGAGGGCGTCATCAATAGAAGATACGTCCACGACCGTATAATCATCGGAACCCATCGATACCTCAGCGAATGCTTGAGGAATTCAAGGTGACGCAAGAGGAAGAGTTAGAGTGGCGATTCACTCGGTAGTGGTCTGAAGCCAGCCAACCATTCGACCACGTTCTGCATCCATAATCAAGTCAAAGGAATGTTCCGATGCACCATCGGACCAATATCTAGAAGCTGTGAATGTAACCTCCCCCTCGTCAATATCATCAATAAAATCGAGAAGACCCGTATCTTGTGTTACTACAAGACGCGAAGTAAGTTCAACATCAGAACGTAGTGTACCTCCGTCCATCAATATTTGAGTTGCTCCAAGAAAATCCGAAGGATCCATCATTCTCGATTGCATTTCAGCAATTGACAATGTATTGGGAACTGCATTGAGGTTGTATTCTGGGGCATCTGATGGTGCTAGAGTACCATCATTCACGACCGTACAATCACTTCCTGAGGAGTGTACTAATGTCCATCCTGCATCAGATTCTGGGTCGACCCAACTTAGATTCCATGATTCCTCGACACCATCGTTTGTGTGATGCATTTTGTACAAATAACCATCATTATTGAGAGCGGAACGAACTCCATTTCCCGCACTCGAATTCATGAGACATTCGACTGCTTCCTCGACAGTAAATGAATGGATTGTCGATTCATCAGGCATATGGCCATCCCACTGAGCCTGTGTATTCGGGATTCCTTCACCAGCACCTGGTCGACTATTGTATAGATCACCCCAAACAATAGCACGTTCACCTGCTGTAAATGTAGATTCGCGGAGAGTATAGGTAATCACTAGTTGACCATCGGGTACCGCAAAATCGAGCGCTGCAGATTCATGCCAACTACAATCACTGGATTCCCGTGCCTTGTCAATCAGAATGTCGATTTTTTGCTCTACAGGCCATGGTGTCGCCTCACGCACAAGGAGATCGATTTTTGCATGACCAAGACATGTAGCAATACTCGGTTGCTCCATCTTGATTGGTACGAGGATTTCACCATTTACACGCTGCGTCGCCTCAACCGTATAGTCCCAACCATCTGCAGTTCCAGTCAAACCTTCCTCAAGGAGAATGGAGCCAAAAATGGAGCGTAAGTCCAATGGAACTGCTGGCTGCAAGAGAAGCGGAAGAACATCGTCTATGGCTGTAATCCCTGTTCCTCCGAAGGCCGTGTTCTGTAACATACTCCGTTCTCCATCTGGTGTGACGAAATCTATCGTCGCTTCAGACCGAATAGTTGTCGCTTCAGTCAACTCCTCCCAAGAAGTAACTGATATGTCAACTGAATTCGCATTCATTTCCCAAGTGAGGCTACTGCTGCAACGACTCCCGTCTGTAGTCCAAGTCCTTCCTGATAAGTCTGCAAGAAGGTCGTAGGAAAGGGAACGCTCGGCAGCGAGATGAATGCGGCCATAACCGTCTCTCGTTTCAGTAGATCCAGCATTATCTCGATCGGTGGGATCACCAATTTCTGATGTCGGAGCATCACGGTAAGCGATACTAGACATCCCATTCATCGTAATTGCAAGATCTCCACAAGCCTTCTCCAACGCAGAGCCAGTATTATCACGTAGTAAGGCTACCATATCATTACCATTGACCTGAACTGAACCCCCAGTCATCGTGAATTCCATACTATCACCATAGCGTGCAGGTTCAACTGCGAAGGTTTGCTGATCTTGCATCCAAGTCCACCAATATCCCCCTCCCGCCAATACAGCTACTAGTAGGAGAGTGCCAAGAAAGAGTGCTTGATTGAACTTCTTTCTATCACTTGAGGAAACTGATGTTTTCGGCTTATTACGTGATTCTAACCTTGGCTTAGGTCTAGATGAATCTACAATGACAGCTTCGAGAATTGTCGCTTCAATTACCTCATTAGAATCCTCTTCAACCTCGGGTTCAATTGGAGAAGAAGTATCTTCTGAAGTAGTTTCAATTGATTCAACCTCATCATCTTCAAGAATCAGAAAAACCTCATCCTCAACTATTTCTTCGATTTCTGATTCGATATCTGCGTCAGACTGCACCGTATCCTGATTGTCGATTCGAAGAGATTCGATTATTCGATCAATTAATTCTGACTTTTTACCTGAGCGGGGAAGTCCCATCGCTTCAAGAAGGACCTTCAAATCAGCGACTGTTCTCTTTTCGAGATCACTTCGCTTCATGGCTCCAGGCTCCCTTTCCTTATGACGACGTCTCAGTCGCCACTATCAAACCGTTGGACTCAGAGTGCAACGAATTGGGATTTGAATGCCTATCATTGACCGCCGCGATACTGTGCGATTTGTTCAGGGGACCATCCTGCAGCAAGGAGTTGTTCATCGGTATACTGACTAATCTGCGTGGCTCTGTGTGGCATCTGTGCGGCTGCTGAGTTATCATTAACATCATCTTGCTGGACTTCGTTAGCAGAAATCTGTTCTTCGACAGACTCACTGACTTCTTCCTCAGCAACAGTTTCTGTCGACGATTCCTCCTCGGATGACATCTCTTCAGATATTGCAGGACTTTCTTCTGTAGCATCGGAGTTCTCTGCACCTGAAGTAAGATCCATGCCAAGTTCGCGCTCAGCATCGGCTGCGTCGAGTACTTGTTCTTCTGTTGACTTGTTAGAAGACTCCGGATATCGGACCTTCTTATACGCAACACCTGCCTTCTGTGCACCAATAATGGTAGCTACAAGTAGGGGTAGAAGAAGCAGACATATTGGAAGCAATAATGCACGCGGCCAAAACATCTGAGCCTCTGCATCCACAGTAGCCTTCCACTGAGAATTCGTCCCTTGCCATTGGTCGGAGTTCAATTGTTGACCTTCGATATACTGGAACACAAGGCAATGTCTACCAGGCTTGACAGTAAGAACATGTTCTATCTCTTGACCTGATGGAAGAGCAGGTGCGTCTGAGCTATCAAATCGAATAATTTGAGATTCTGTCGTAATATCTTCCATTCCTGAAGATGATTCCCAAGGAAGAGCAGATGGTAACATTGCACAGCCATTGGGTGCTTCAAATAGGCCAAGTCGGAAGGATGTGTTTCCACCATCAAAGCGATGTCCTTTGAGGCTCACTTTGACTTGAACGTCGTTGATTGGACCGAGATCAAGGACCGGTAAACCAAGCATCAATTGATTCAAATCTTGCTCAAAGGAACCTGCATTAGGATCACTTCCATCCCAGATTTTCCCCTCTGCTCGCTCATCAATCTGCTCTTGCGACCAGTGGGGGTTAGGATTCGCATCCGAAGTATCCATCCAAGATTCAACCTCAATTGCACTGAGATTTTGGTGAGGATTCTCTGAAAAATCCCCCTGTGTAACTGGGAAAAACGAGAATGTGAATAGGATAGTTAGAATTCCGAGTACAAGATAGACGTTCATCCGTTTGCTGGTCCGATTTTCCTTGAGGTTACTCAATTGCTTTTCTCGCTGCTCCTTTCGATTTCTGCGATCTTCCATCTCAGAAATCGGGTCGAATGCCGCTGATGGAGCGGATTTCGGGCCTGTTGGAGGTGCCATTGATGGACCCTGAACAGAGGTCGAGACCTCGGTTGAAGACACGTCACTAGCGGGCGTATTCCCGGGTTGCATGGCTTAACCGATAACGGACTTCGATTTCAATCGAACCCATGTCACATATATGCCCTCTCAGGGGATGATTTGAAGACGGGAACGGTTGGCTCTGCGGATGATGAGGACTATGCGTCTGTGCATACTATCCCGCGGCCCGCAGCTGTATAGCACTCAACGTCTCGTAAAAGAAGCCGAAGACCGAGGGGCAGAGGTTGAAATCGTTGATCCACTAGAAACTAGCCTTGTCCTTGGTGAACAAAATGGGCAAGTTATCCATCGTGGTTGGCCCATTGAAGCTGACGCTGTAATTCCAAGAATCGGTTACTCTGTGACATCTGAAGGGGTACGAGTCGTACGTCAATTTGAATCACAGGGCATCTATGTTGCCAACTCTGCCGACTCGATTTTACGTAGCCGTGACAAACTGACTGCTTCTCAGATTCTATCTCATCACGGAATCCCGGTTCCAAGGACCGCACTTGTGACATCCTGGCGAGACACTGAAAGAGCAATCTCAAGAGTTGGTGGAGTACCATGTGTGATTAAGGCGAGTCAAGGAACTCAAGGGAACTCAGTTCACCTTGCACGGTCTATCCGAGATGCTAGAGAGCATGTCTACCGTTTACTTGCAAATCGAGAAACCGTTCTCGTGCAAGAGTATATTCGAGAAAGTCACGGAAGGGACGTGCGTGTGATTGTGGCTGGAGGTGAAGTTGTTGCAGCAATGCGACGCGTTGCAAGAGGGCGCGAATTCCGTTCTAACTTCCATCTTGGTGGCCAGGTTGAGCCCATTGAATTGAAGGAGGATTTCGCTAAAGTTGCTATTCGTGCGGCAAGTCTCCTTGGCATTGAGGTCGGCGGTGTCGATCTCCTTGAAGGACGGAGTGGGCCAATTCTTCTTGAAGTCAATTCTAGTCCCGGACTTGAAGGAATTGAGAGAGCTTCGAAAATTAATGTCGCTGGCAAAATCATAGACATGATTTCACAGCGACATAGGATTCAATCGACGAATCTGCAAGAAGTTATCCGCCATCACTCTGGTCATGGTGCATTGACTATTCGAATCAAAGATTGGCCTGAGTTTATTGGACGACGAATCAAGGATGTTCGGATGGAAGATTCACGCGCATTAACTGTGCTTCGCGGTAAAGAGCACATCTGGTCTCCTGACGAAAATCTAGTCCTACAACCAAATGATGAGTTAGTACTCTATGGAGAAATTGTTTCGATTCGTGCTCATATGCAAAGGAAGAATAATTCCTCGGAAGAATGGCTCTGACTGCCAATCATGCCTCTTCCCCCCGTAATGTGATGAGAGAGTTCAAACCCGACACCTCGTTCCGCGTTTACCTTTCGGGGATGGGATGGGACCCATGGACGATCAAAGACAGCGTAGCGGATGGGCTGCAGATGGCCCTACTGGACGTATCGCTACTCCCTTCGATCTATCTGTTGTAGGTAACAGCCAAGTCCTCCCTGCGCGCCTAGTTCGAATCCAACACTTACCCTGTCTTCCACTCTGGGAAACTCAACTAAGATCTGAGAAGAAAAGTAATCACACAATTCGATCATACATGTCCACAGCACGCCGATTCTCTGCTACAATTATACCAGGTGAACAAGAAGTCGATATTGAGGAGATTTCAATCTCAGAAATGCATGATCGCTGCAATCCAAATAATGGTCGACTAGACCTATTCATCCAAGCCATTGCTAATCTAAGACCGGCAACCATCAATTCACGTATTGCTGCATTGAGCCATCTTTTCCGTTACATTGGGCATCGAATTCCAGATTGGGTACATCGACCCGCCGCTTCCCGACCTCTGCCAAGGACACTCACAAGAGATGAGGTGGTGCGTGTTCGTAGGGCTGCTCAAGATTCTGAGAATGCCCTTGCTCATCCAATTATCACATTGCTACTTGATACAGGAATGAGAGTTTCCGAACTATGCGCTCTTGAAACAGGGACCACCGATCTAGCTGATCGTTCTGCCCGAGTTTATGGAGGTAAAGGTGACAAAGACCGAACTGTCCTATTCACAGAACGATCTGTAAAAGCAATGGAGGCTTGGTTTGGAACTCGTCGGCTGTTAATCCAACGAAAAAATCCTCCTAGTAATGATGTAGATGCTGTCTTCCTGACCAACCGAGTTGCACGAATTAGCACTCGCTACGTTCAGAAAATGATGGATGTCCTGGCCGATGATGCCCTCATCCCGAGAACTCGTCTGACCCCCCATACACTAAGACACAACTTCGCAACCGGTCTTCTTGAACGAGGAGTCGATCTTGTCTCTATTCAACGGCTTCTTGGACATTCTAACATCCAAACAACACGAATCTATCTGGACATCAGCGATCAGACCTTGAGGGAAATATATCATCGAGCACAGAGTGCATCTCTAGAAGAATGATTATCGCTTTCTACCTGGTCGTTTTTTGTTCTCACGCTTTTCTATATCATCTGGACCAGCCCATTCCTTAGATGCACGAACATCATTGCCGATATGACCTGGAATCGGACAGTGTTTCCCAGAACGGCAACGAGAGCAGTTATCCTTGGGCGGAATCTCAAGAGGCTTCGTTAGTCGCCCGTATTTCCGCCTTGGCATTATTCACTTCCCGATGTTGAGAGACGATGTGAACTCATTCAATCCGAGCGACGAATTCTCTTCATCATATCCTTGACACTCTTTGGAGCACTCAATTTTTTACCGATTTGATCTCCGCGAACACCGCTTTCTGTATCACTGACAGTGGACTTAGGTACGGGTGCTTTCTTTGGTGCAGGCTTCGCCTTTTCCACCTTCTTTTTGGCCTTAGTTATAGCACTAGATGCGACTGCTTTAGCAATCTTGGTTGCGGTTCCAGCACTAATACCCGCTGCCTTGAGTCCCTTAAGTCCAGCTTTCGCAACATCTGCCTTGGTCTTCATGCCAGCACCTGCCAACTTCTTCGCTGTTGCTTCCCCAACACCAGGGATAGCGGTCAACGCATCAATTACCTTCTTGCTTGGCTTCGCCATGAATAGGTTGGATTCTCGGCCGTGTATGAACATCACGCTGCATTACACCGGATGAATGATGACCGGCGGATGCATTCCGATTTCCATGGGAGACCGTTTCATCCTATGGGCGCAGGTTCGAAGTGGCACTCCAAGAATGCGTATTGACAAGGAAGGATTACTTCGTCCAGAACGCTGGCCCGATGGTGGAAGCGTTGTATATCTCGGCGATGTTGCTAGTTCTTTTCTTAATGCTCTTGGGCCACATGCACCTCCTGAATTCATCGAACCCCCGGGATTTGACGAACAACGATGGACGTTAGCTGCATCCTCTAATGGCTTAGACGTAATTATCCGTAGTGAGTCCTACTGGGGGTTCGCACTGATTGCCAGATGTTATCTAAATCGAATCGAAATTGTTGGCGAACGAAGTGAAGTCGGTCAACTCATTATGGATGTCTTGGCTAGTCTTGGCCATAATCCATGGAATGCCGCATTTGGTTGGGCCTTCAAACGACATACTAGTCTATCAATTCCAGAACATCGGGTAGAGTGGTCTGAATTAGCCGAAGCGGGCAAAGAAACATTGGAAGATGCAATTAATTTGCTTGAAGACCGTTCACGAAAACTCCGAGCAAGAAGTGATGTTGTTGGTAAAGCCCATGTCGAAGAAGCACGGATTGACATTGCCCGAGCAAGAAAAGCACTCCTTGAACGAAATCTACCCTCTGCGATGCGTGCAATGGCTCGTGCTGAGAAAGAACTCATCCTTGCTGACCCGAATACAAGATCAGATATTGATGAAATCGAAGAGAATAATGATCAGATACCCTATGTCGATTTAACCGGTGAGGAATAATCAACTAATTTTCTCCCAAATCCACTGCCAGACGCCGTGGTTTGCCAGATAAATGACGATTGAAAGAGCAAAACATGCAGCATATACTGCACTCTTCGGAATCTGAAGGGCATCTTCCGATTCCTCATCGAAGTATCGAATGAGTCCAGCAGCTTGCTGGATGCCACTGTTATCCTTCTTCTTCGCCATGCGAACCATTCTTCCCGACTGAGGGGGTCTATTTGACCGTGACGCCCACCAAATTTAGCGAAATTAAGGGGCTAAAGCCTCAACAAGAACGACTCCGTCGTGGAATTCAACGATACGTGAAGCGGATTCAACTGCTGCATCTAGGGTATGAGTCATGAAGAGTTCACGACGACGTCCATCTTTCATCTGTAACACCAAACGATGGGTGAGTTTCGAAAGAGTAGAGGGGTCAACTGTTTGCCAAACCCAATGATCAGTCTCAATGGTTACGAGAGCTTCGACAGGTACCAATGAGCCTTCTGCACGACCATACAGGCGAGCTCTATCTGTCAAAGAACGTAGTTTTCGCACCGTCTCGTTCGTATTCGTACGAATTAAACGACCCTCGTCTTTGGCATATCTCGATGACCTTCGGCTAATCTGTTCCTGCATTTCCATCCCATCCCGACCTTTGCAGGTCGATATGCCGAATCATGAAAATAGATATTTAATGATGATTGTAAATTAACGATTGATGAGTCGTTTAACAAGGTAGGGATTTAGAGCCGAAATACCGATCTAAAGAATTCCAAGATGATGACACTATGACTAAAGGAATACTACCCATAAGGAGAATAATACTAGGTTCAAATGTAAGAATTACGAGGACTATGCCAACAAACCCACCGAATATAGCTCCACGATGTGCTGAACGATTTCTTAGGTCCATTCCAATACGAGGGAGTTGCGAACCTAAGGCTCCTAGACCAGACACTATGCCAATCGTCCAGAGAACTGACAGATTATCCACTCCTTGAATGAATACAGCTACACCCGGTCCAATCAGTGTTAGTAGCGTAATGCCAAAAGATGGCCAAGTCATCCCGCTTGAGTAAGGGCTAGATTCAGTCAAACCACCTAATATGTCTGAAGCAAATAACATTGCGAGGACGACAACGAGATGATGCGCGCGGACTACTGGTTCAAGTCCCAATACAGAATCGGGCCTAAGAGATAGTAAAGTAACCATTAGGGCGATTGTTAATCCAAGATTAGCATCATATTGGCGTACCTTTCTACGATTGATTGAAACCGAAGTTCGAATCAATAGCTCTCCAATTAGGAATCCTTGTACTGAATTCAGTATCAATGGAATAAACGACGGTTCAGGTACAAAAGACGAAACTGAATTCGGAGAAAAAGCGGGAGCGAAGGCTTCGGATGATGCACCCACGGCGATAAGAGGAAGGAGATGAATAGTCATCAAAGCCCATGCTCCCTGACCACGTCTTTCTTGGCTGATTAGAATCCATACTGATGCTACAAAAGCGCACACCAACATGCCACCTTCAGGCCCTCCAGCAAAATATTGGGTTGCAACGGGTATAGAATCAGCCACTCCCCAAAGAGTTGCATGTGTATGAGAAGGGATGCCTAGGTGACCATTAATCGCAAGAAAAATGACAGTTCCCAGTAGAGCAACAGGAAACAAAAGAAGTAGACGTTGGATTCGTTCTGCTTCAATACCAAAGCGCCTTCCAAAAGGTGGTGCAAGCCAAATCAAAGGTAGGATGAGGACCTGGAGAAGGAGCAGCTCTTCGATGCCCATCAATGGGGCTCTTCACACACAAGGCATTGAACCGTGCGGAAGTCTGTCGTTACAATCATTCGATGGTAATGGAACGGGTAGTTGTGGGTGACGACCAACGGCCGTGGAGGCAGCAGGCCGAAGAAAGTCTATTGCTCGTTGCTATGGAGGCATGGCATGGTGAATCTGAGGTCTGGCTCGAAGCTGCTCTTCCTCGATTGGATGAAACCTTACGAGTAAATCCACTACGCAGAGAGTTCAACTGGGTACGAGAACGAATTGAAGAAATGGGAGGTGAGCCTCTCGGCTGGGTGCCTAATGCCTATGTTATGCCATGGAAGAGAGGCGAAACCCCCCCAGAAATCAAACCCCTGTTCAATGCCTTTCATGAAACTGGACGTATTACTAGACAGGAAGCTGTATCGATGCTTCCGCCGTTGATGTTTGATCTAAGTAAAGAGGATATCATCCTCGATATGTGTGCATCACCTGGCTCAAAAAGTACACATCTGGCTGAGATACTTGGTGGAAATGGAGGAGTGATTGCTAACGATGTTTCTCGATCCCGTACTAACACATTAGTTGCAAACGTCCAACGTGCAGCATGTCCCAATCTAATGGTGATTCAACATGATGGGCGGCATGTTCCTAGAGGCACGGGATTAGGTTACAATGCTGTACTAGTTGATGCACCTTGTACCGGATCGGCAACCACAAGGAAAAATCCTGATGTATGGAGGAGATGGCGCCCATCAGCAGGTCTAGAATTACACAAATTGCAGGTGTCTCTACTTAACCGAGCAATTGATGTTCTCCAACCAGGTGGTACTGTGGTCTACTCGACATGTTCGATTGACCCTGTAGAAAACGAAGCTGTAATTGCACGAATTCTTGAAGACAGAGATGATATTGAATCTATTGAGTTTGAACCGACAAAAACACCCGGTCTCAATTATCAATCTGGAATGGAAGATTGGGACGTATTCGATGATAATATGAATATCATTACAGGCAGTCACGGAGATCCTTCGCATGACCCTGAAATCCGTAATGCAATACGAAAATGTGTTCGATTGATTCACCAAGACACCGGTCATGGTGGATTTTTCTTCGCAATTTTACGTAAGCACCCAGATACGAATCTAGAAATCAGACCTGATGCTAATCAAATCCCTCCAAATCCCAAACGAAAGGGACTTCATCCGTCTCCAGTATGCGAAAAAACCCTGAAAATTATCCAAACTGATCATGACCCAATAATCTCAAATGCTTCAATTTGGAAGAGAGGAAAAAGAATCCTCTGGGCGAGTCAAGCAATGGAAAAACAAGTTTGGGAAATGGATACACATTCACGGCCAGATAGGACACATCTAGGGAAACAATGGTCACCATTGAATATCATCCACGTTGGAATCAGAGGTTGGGAAGATCGTGGTGGAAGGAACATTCGCCTTTCTTCTGAAGCAATGCATAGCATTCCACTTGGAACAGACGGCCATAGAATTCACGAAGTAACTCCTGGAGTCATGTTACGTATTCTCAAACAAGAAAAGCCCTCCGAAAACAAGGAAGAATATGATTCAGGTGGACACGTCCTCAGATGCAAAATAGATGGTATTGAGTGGAGGTTGCCGGTTTGGGTTGGGGAACGTATCACTGGGATGTGGAAGGATGCAGAAGCTCTCATACTGTTAGAACGATTCAAGGATGTGATTCAATGAAGACACGTCTCTTCATATTAGGTACATTTCTGACATTATTCCTGATACCTACAACACAAGCAGTTCCTTTGATTGAGGTATTTGTACCGAATGGAGACACTATTCATGATATCGTAAATGATGCTGTGCTTGATGATGTCCAAAACGGTGAGGCGATTCTCGTTTCATGGCACTCTGAGGAAGAAGATCCATTGAATATTCTAGCAGCCGAGCAGAGAGCTGCTGCTCTAAATGCTTCAACCGGCGAGATTCGATATGATGGAGTTCCTCTAACAGAAGAAATTCAATCAGGACAGGATATTCAAGTTCATGCCCGATGGACTGATACTGGCGACATTGTTATTGATGCTCAAATGCAACTTAATGAGACTGTTCGGGATGAGGTGATTATTCGATGGCTAATTTTGCACCCCTCAATCGCTGTTTCAAATCATCCTCTGGCTCCTAAAGACATGAATGTAGTTGCCTACCATGCGTGGACCTCGACATTCAACCGCAGCGAAGGAGCGGATGAGGTTTGGACCCATATTGTCCAACCGTCAACATTGTTGGACTGGGGCATCGAACCAGGAGAAAATCTGCGGGTTGTAACCAACCTAGTTTCGATGGATGATCATTTACTCCATGCTTCAGGAATTGGACATGTTGACGCACGTGTTGTTGAGAATAGTGCAAGAAGTACAGCGATTGCGAGTCTTCTGATGGGAGTGGGAATCTTAGCCCTAGTAGCAGTATTCATCGGGGAAAAACAACGTCAACAATCAATGCCGAAAATTCGGCCAATCGTTACAGGTGCGGGCGAAAATACTCAACATCGGATCCATGTAAAAGCAGGTGCAGCAAGTGTCATAATTGACGGTATTGAAGGTGGGAAATCATGGAGAATGATTGCACGACGAAATCTACCAATCCAATTGCAACCAAAGGAGGAAGTAGAAATTCAAATTCGGAAATTACGAACCATGGAACACGATGAACCCTGTACAATCAGAATGGAAGTCGATGGACATGATCGTTGGATGCTTGACCTTAGGTTCCCGAGAAATATTGAGAATGAGCAAGAGTAAGGGTCAGAATAGGGTTATTCGCTGGAAACTTCAAGAGCGGCGGACCGAACTGCGATGCCCCGAAGGCGATGTGGAATGCTCGACGATACCGACCGTGCAATCATCGCCCAGTTAATCGAGGATGGGACTCGTTCCAATCGAACCGTAGCAGAAGCGATAGGAGTATCACAGGGGACTGTCAGCAATCGCGTAAAGCGATTAGAAGATCTGGGTGTCATCCTCGGTTATGCTGCACGCATCAATCCAGAGAAGATTGGATGGAGGATGACCGTTGTGGTTGGAATACGAATCGAGAAGGGACGATTACTCGAAATCCAAGGAAGAATCGCAGAAGACCCGCGTGTCATCTCAGTATACGATGTCACAGGGGACTACGACTCTATGGTAATCGCTCTCGCCCAAGACCGGGAAGATCTCAACGATTTGACAAAAACCGTCCTCTCAATCGATGGAATCGAACGTTCCCACACACACATGGTTCTGAACACAGTCAAGGATTCCGTGTTACAGATGCCGAAGAATCACAAAGAACATGCTTGATATGGTGTCGACCCCATGAGGTTGTACCATGACGTTACAGAATCCATCTATGGAACATAGGACTTGGTCGATAATCGAATCCGATCTCAAAATTCGTCAACCTGCTTCAGATCAAAACATGACTCTTCATTTCGGTCGATGGGAAGATCAACCCCACCAACATCTACCCGTTGCACGGATGTTCGCTGGTCCATGGAGAGGAATCTTAGTTGCTGATGAAGTAGGCCTTGGAAAGACAATATCAGCAATGATTTCAATTCGAGAACTCCATTCCAGAGGTGAAACCGGAGGCATTCTAATTGCCTGCCCAGGTAGTCTGCGATCAAAATGGAAGAACGAACTGGCTCATCGAGTGGATCTTGAAGCAAAGACACCCTCAACTTGTGCCGCCTTTCTTGACGAAATGAATGCCTTACAAAATGGTTCAAACGATGTGGTTATTGTCAGTCACGGTGTTCTTCGTCGAGCAGAAACTCTTGACGCTATGGTTGGACAACGGATGAATCTCCTGATGACTATTGTTGATGAAGCC
>MDTD01123963.1_pt1 | contig 14085 bp, 15 predicted proteins | sample 811221 | NCBI WGS metagenome assembly MDTD01 (sample SAMN05326646, study PRJNA326480) | marine metagenome | isolation source: seawater | place: Pacific Ocean: South West | collected 2011
CGGAGAGCCCTTTCGGGTAGACAACTTTCTTATGAATGCTACTTTAAATTAATAAAAGTGATAAAAAATAAATTAGGATAAAATTATGGGAGTATTGTTTTGAAAAAATCAAGAAAATGATGATGCTAATGGTATTCGGGCAACTGCAGATAATTGTTTCACCATTTGTTCAACACTTAGTTTTCCAACAAACCCATCAGCTCCTAATTCTCTAACAGCTTTGCGACTTTGGTCATTCGTCATAGAACTGAAGACCAAAATCGGGATGTGCTTTGTCCTTGCATCAGACTTCAATCGTCTGATGACTTCGTGACCAGAGACAATGGGCATCTCAATATCAGTAATGATCAATGGTATTTTTGAGTGATCAGATATTTCTTCGACATAATCTAAAAGTGGTCCACCATTTTCAAAAATCTTGAAAGAGAGATTAAATTTTTCGAAGAAATTTTTGAGATACATCTGAGCGGAGCGACTATCTTCAGCGACGAGAATTGTACCATTTTTTAAAGATCCTGGTATTTCGAAATCATTCAAGGAAAGATTTTGAACATCTTTTTGGATTTCTGAAAATTCGTAAGGTAAAACTTCTGTAAGTAAGTATTCCACATCCAGAATGAGACAAACTGAAGATCCATCATCAAGCAGTGTGTAACTGAGATTTCGGTCAACAGGCATATACTCATGAAATTGCAAAGGAAGTACATCCTCCCAATCTCTTGTGATAATTTGGTGGATACCACCAACTCTAAGAGCAATTTGAATGTTATTAAAATTGCAAAAGATAATTGATGAATTCCTTTCTTCTTGCTCACTTAAATCAGTTCTGAGCCAACGTGGAAGATTGACTAGTGGTACCGGTTGATTCCTGATGTATACTATTCCCTCGATGAACTCGTTAGCCCTTGGAATCTCACTAATCCTATAATGCTTTGCTCGCTGAATCTCAAAAGTTTTAAACACATTAATACCGTAATACGGCTGCTCTTCGTTTATTCTAAAGATAATCAACTTTAAGGCATTAGTTACTGGAGAATTTTTGTTCATCAAATTTTTTATTTTTGTTCTTTTAAAGGCTATGGGACCAAAGTCGCCAAAATGTTAGCATCGCAACAACCATTAAGAATATCCCGAAAACTTGTTTCAATTTTTTTGCATTTAACTTATGAGAAATAGTAGCACCCAGAGGAGCAAAGATTGCGGTCATCAAACAAATGCAAAGGGCAGCGAGCCAGTGAATGAAGCCGAAAGAGAATTCAGGTAGATTTGGTTTCTCCCAACCTGAAACAATAAACCCAATAGCACCAGGTAGAGCAATCATAAAGCCTATACTAGCTGAAGTTCCAACCGCTTGATGTATCTTAATGCCCATCATATTCAAAAGCGGCACGTTCATAGCTCCTCCTCCAATCCCAACCATTGCAGAGATCATCCCTGTTAGTCCAGTAAGATTGCCAATCAAAAATCTATTTGGCTCCTGATGATTCTCATTGTGGATTTTGCTAGGCATCATCATGCGAACTGACACAACAACGGCCATGAACCCAAAGATCATCACTAATACCATTCCGCTGATACTGCCTGCTAATAATCCACCAAACCCAGCGCCCAGAGTTGTAGGCATAATTGAATGCTTGAGAAGTTCTTTATCAAAAGAACCCCTTTTAAGGTGGGCTTTTGCTGAAGAAAGGGAGGTGACAACAATTGTTGTGAGGGAAGTGCCAATTGCTAGATGTGGAATCAGGGCCTCGGACACCTTCATAAGGTCAAATACAAAAACCAGAAGAGGCACTAAAATCATACCCCCTCCAATTCCCAACATCCCAGCCATCATTCCAGCTAAAGAGCCTGCAAGTAGTAGAATCATGGTTGATTCTGCTAACTCCCAAGAGAATTCCATCTGCATTCAAAAACGATAGGTAAATCCAAACAATGGCTGGTAGTTGTTGACTCGGAGAGTTTTTGCAGTTTCCCCATCGCCTCTCTCAACAAAAGTAGCATCACGATAATTTTTATAGCTTATAATCGAATTCCACCATGAATGAATCGCGATCGTTTCGGTCAAATTAAAATCTCCCTTTGCGGGATGATATACCGTGCCAAGATAAATTCCCGCCAAAAATGCTGCTCCAGGGTTGGCACTGAATCCTGAACCATCGTGTGCGACAGCGAATAAACTACTGGCAATAAAGATACTTGCCCAGCGAGCGGTACCCTTACTAAAACTGCGATTTAAGCCCTTGTAAACCGATCGCTGTATGAATCCTCGAAAAAACATTTCTTCACCAACTCCCGTCAATTGACTGTTGATAAAGTCAATCTTCTGCATTTGTTCACGTGTCAGTTCTGCATCAACATGATATGTCAGATTAGAAATGCCAGGTGTTGCTAGTTGGATTCCAGTGGGAATCCAAAACGTATAAGAGTCTCCAAATTTCCAAAATTGAAAGGGTGAAAGAATTTCCCAGTAGGTTTCTGTATTATTTTCGCAACCTCCATCGTAAAAATCATAGAAAGTGATAAGACTGATATTGGTGTAGAGCCTAAGGTAAGCCATGGAATAATACGTCTCTTTGCTTAAATAAACATCAGTGGCATTCTCCCCATTTTCATTCTTTGTCTCTTTAAAAACTTCATCAGGATAATCTTGGAGATTTTCACTATCTGAATATTGCATATACCCATTGATGGCCCACCACCTCAATCCACCAAAGATTAGAGCTTTGTCGTAGTCATCATTGATTGTGTAACCCAATCCTGGGACTAGCCATTCAACTAGAGCGGTCCCTGCGCATTTCAAATCAGCATGGGCTTGAAATGGACCCATCATCAAGGCAAGTCCAAGAAGATAGAAGTTACCTTTTGAGTTTAGCTTGATGCGTAGAACTTGACCCATTCAACTTACTCATTATCGTATTTCAAATTTTTCTTTCCAATATCGGAGAACAAGCATGTCGGAACAAATGTATCCTGTAACTAAGCAGGGACATGAACAGCTTAAAGCAGAGTTAAAGCATCTGATGTCTGTAGTCCGACCAGAAGTCGTTCAGGCAATTGCAGACGCCAGAGAGCACGGAGACTTAAAGGAAAACGCAGAATATCATGCGGCTAAGGAGCGTCAAGGGTTCGTAGAGGGTCGTATTCAAGAACTCAATGGCAAGCTTGCACAATGCAATGTCATTGACATAAGTCGTCTCAGTGGCAAAAAAGTCATCTTCGGCGCTACTGTGACATATGTTGATGTCGAAACCGATGCAGAAAAAACCTACCAGATTGTTGGGGAAGATGAAGCCGACCTTGAAAAAGGTAAAATTTCTTACAATTCTCCCATAGCAAGGGCCTTAATCGGAAAAACTGTCGGTGATTCTTTGATCATCCCGATTCCTAAAGGCAAAGTAGAAGTCGAAATTACTGATTTAAAATTTTTGGACAAATAATCCCTATATGGACAATCGCCAAAGGCTTGATTTGTTGCTTGTTGACCGTCAACTAGCTCCAAGTCGTGAGCGTGCCCAGTCTTTGATTCTTGCAGGCAAAGTACTAGTCAATGCAGAACGAGTGGATAAACCTGGCAAAAGTGTGAAACAGGACTCAGAATTATTAGTACAAGCTCACGATCATCCATATGTTAGTCGAGGTGGAGTTAAGCTTGCTGGGGCTATTCAGGAGTTTCAAATAGAAGTCTTTGATCGAATAGGACTGGATGTGGGTGCGTCGACGGGAGGCTTCACAGATTGCTTGTTACAGCACGGTGCGAAGAAAGTCTACGCGGTTGATGTCGGATATGGTCAATTAGCTTGGAAACTCCGTCAAGATCCAAGAGTAATTAATTTGGAGCGCACAAATATTCGTTATCTTGATCCAGTAAATTTAGTAGATCCAATTCAATTAGTTGTGGTAGATGCCTCCTTTATTTCTCTCCGTTTGATATTACCAAAACTTCATGAAATTATGCCTGTTCAATCTAAACTTTTAGCTCTAGTCAAACCTCAATTTGAAGCTTTGCGAAAGGAAATTGGAAAAGGAGGAAGAGTTAAGGAAATGGCTGTTCATGCAAGAGTTCTCAGTGAAATCATGCAAGCTGCAATCACTCTAGGTTTCCGAATGATATCCAGTTGTGAGTCGATTATTCAGGGAAAAAAAAGTCAAAATATTGAATATTTTATTCATCTTGAGAAATCAGAAACATGATTGGGCAAAAACCTCAACAACTTCTTCCTGTTGATCTCATCAAGCCAAATCCCAATCAACCTCGCCGATATTTTGAGCACAAAGCTCTTCAAGAACTTAGTCAATCCATAAAACAGCAGGGAGTTCTTCAACCCCTGATCGTCAGAATTCATCCAGTCCTGAAAGGATGCTTTGAGCTGGTAGCTGGTGAAAGGCGCTGGAGAGCTCTAAAATTAGCAGGACAAACTGAAGCACCAGTTATTATCAAAAATTTTGGAGATGACGAAGCCTTGGAGGTTGCTCTTCTTGAAAATATTCAGAGGGAAGATCTTACCCCAATTGAAGAAGGGCTATGTTACCATGAACTTATGCAGCTTCATGGATTAACCCAAGAGGAATTGGCAAGTAAGCTGGGCAAAGACAGATCCACTATTGCTAATACGGTTCGCTTACTAGTCTTGCCGAAAGCAATTCAGCAGGATATAGAAATGGGTCGAATAAGTGCTGGTCACGCTCGAGCACTTCTCAGCATTTCAGAGCCTACAGAGCAACTGAAGTTACGTGAAAGATTACTGCTTAATAAATGGTCAGTTCGTGAAACGGAGAAACAGGTTAGAATGATTCTGGAGATGCGAGAAAATAAAGCCGGCCAGTCCTCGAAAAAAATTTGCATCAATGATGAATTAAATACAGAATTGCGTTCTATTGAAGCTGAATTGCAGCGATACCTCGGTACAAAAATGCGTATTGATCACAAGCTACCTTATCAAGGAGAAATTAGAATTAGCTACTTCTCAGCAGAAGAATTGGATCGCCTTCTGGCTCTTTTGAAAAGTGCTCGATAAATAATGTAAGCTGAAATAAAAAACGCAGGGCTGTGATGTTTTCCTCTAGTGATCAGCAATTGCTTGCATTAGCAGGTGTGCTGGTAAAAGCTTTCAAGCTTTTGATGCTTCATGAAAACTACCAAGGGTTGGCTTCTTTAATTTGGGTGGAAATTGCAAAAATTGATTTAAATTTTCGTGACTTATGAATCACATTCATAACTGTTTATCCAGACACATTCACAATCATTAAATATTTTAATGCATAAATTATTTTAGATGTTGGCGAAATCACTTTTTCAGGTATATTTGATGAAGCTTGGAATAACAAGTAATCTACTAGGCAATATATCGGATTCAAAAAAATTATTTTTCTATTGTGGTGGAGGTTTAGGTGAGTTTTTGTGCCCATCCAAATTATTGAGTGGGCCTATATGAATGTTTGTTTAAAAGTCAGCTTTTTGAGCTGCGCGCAATTCCCTTTTCAAATCCTTATTTCGCTGTTTTTCTGCGGCCTCACGCTTCAAACGCTTAGCAACAGAGGGTTTGATATAGAATTTTCTTTTTTTCAGTTCTTTAAACAAACCTTCTCGAATCAGAGTTCTCTTCAATTGCATCATTGATTTGCCGACATTCCCGTCACGGACTTCAATATTAACAGGCATTCTCCTCGTTTAATGATAGATAAATAATAACCGAATTTTTTGAAACTCTATATAATAGCATAAAAACCTTTCTTGACAACCCAAGAATTTAGACTTAATTGATTCCTTCCTCAATCATAATCACTGGCCCAACTGCGAGTGGCAAAAGTGATTTAGCTCTGGAACTTGCCCAAAAATTTAACGGTGAGATTATCTGTACAGATTCAATGCAGGTTTATCGAGGTTTGGATATTGGGACTGCGAAACCAACCCAAGCTGAACAATTAGCAGTTCCACATCATCAGATAGACCTTTGCTATCCTGATGAACATTACTCAGCAGGGCAATATGCCCGTGATGCTGAAATTACGCTCATTAAATTGGGAAAACTTGGGAAAATACCATTTCTTGTGGGTGGTTCTGGGTTATACTATAAGGCCCTAATTTATGGTTTGGACGAAATGCCACAGATACCCAAAGAGATTAGGCTTGGAGTGTTGAATGACTGGGAAATAATGGGTTATGAAAAATGTTATCAAGAACTAGAAACGTGTGATCCGGAGTTGGCGTCCAGACTTTCACCACGTGATGCTACCAGAGTGCAAAGGGGTTTAGAAGTTTTCCGGACCACACAGAAAAAAATGAGTACTTTTCAAAAAAGTAAGTTAGGCAATCAGGCAACTCGATTTCCAGTTAAAATCTTTGGTATGCATATGGAGCGAGAAACTCTCTACCAAAGAATTAACCAACGAACAGAAGCCATGCTTAAAATTGGCTGGATAGATGAAGTGAAATCTTTGCTGGGGCTTTATTCATCTTCCCTATCCTGTCTTAATGGGCTTGGATACAAACAAATCATTGCTTACCTCAACAGTGATCTAAATAAAAATCAGATGATCGAGGCAATTCAACAGAAAACTCGAAATTTTGCAAAAAGGCAACTTACTTGGTTTCGCCAAGAAAGAAGTCTGAAATGGTTTCAAATCAGTCAAAGAAAACAAATTTTTCAAGAGACTGAAGCCTTCCTTTCTAAATATCATTGATCTTTTTATCAAGAATTAGAAACGATGGATCCTCAGTTTTGAATGGTTCGAATTCGTTTTTTTAAAATGTATCATCAATTGCAAATTGCTACGAATCTCTTTCGCAATGGAATTCGCGTAATCCCCTCTCACTAAGTCCGGAAATCTTTATGCCGGGCCCACATAATCTAGTTCCTGCAAAAAGTTCAAATACAAAAGATCAAAAAAGCGTCTCCGTGGGCATTTTAAAGAGTGCAGGTATAATAACTTTTTTCACACTTCTCTCAAGAGTCATGGGTGCGGTGAGGGATCTTTTCATCGCCAATATTTTTGGTGCAGGCATGGTAACAGATGCTTTCATCCAAGCCCTCACGATTCCTAATGTCTTCCGCAGATTGACCGCTGAAGGCTCAATGACATTGGCGTTTCTTCCGATTTACACTGAAATTCGTGAGCAGAAATCAGTTGAGGAAGCGAGACGTTTTGCTTCAAGAATGTTGGGTCTAATCCTGTTTGGAACTGCTTTGATTTGCGTACTTGGAATGATATCAAGTCCCCAACTTGTTTGGTTATTTGCAACAGGCTTTGCAGGAGATGTTGCAAAATTTCAGCTAACAAGTGACTTAAATCGCCTGATGTTCCCTTACTTGATTATGGTTTCCGTTGTGGCCTGGTCGATGGGAATTTTGAATGCAGAAAAAAGATTTGCAGCCCCGGCAGCTGCTCCAATTTTTTTGAATTTAGCAATTATTGGTAGCGCAATTGGCTTGGCTCCATGGTTAGAAAGGCCCATTGAAGGCTTGGGTTGGGGAGTCTTGATTGGAGGGCTTCTTCAGGTTCTTTTGCAAATTCCTTCATTGTTGAAGGTAAAACAACCTTTGCTTCCAAAAATTTTCTGGTCAGACAAAGAGATAATGAGGCTACTAAAGTTGTTGGGACCGGCTCTTTTTGGAGTTGCAGTTTATCAGATCAACATAATCATTCTGCGCAATCTCGCTAGTTTCTTACCTGATGGACAATTAACCTATTATTACAATGCTAGTCGATTAACAGAATTTGTTTTAGGTGTGTTTGCCTTTGCTATTGCCACTTCAAGCTTTCCAGAACTTAGCCTTCAAAAAGCTAGAACAGATTGGTTAGAGGTTGAGAAAACTTTGAGATTTAGTTTACACACAACTTATTTGATTGTCTTCCCTGCCACTGCTGGCCTGATAGGGTTCGCAGAACCCATTGTAAGCATCCTTTTTCGGCACGGGGCTTTTACTTGGCTAGATGTTCAGGTGACCGCGGTCACGTTAATGCTTTTTGCTACAAGTATTCCAGCCGTTGCAGCTGTTCGGCTGTTAGTGGCACTTTTCTACGCTATGCAGGACACGAAGGGACCGGTTAGAGCGTCGTTATTAAGCATGATACTGACAGGAGGGTTGGGCTGGTGGTTGAGCGGAATTTGGGAGGTGGCAGGTTTAGCTATGGCCCTTTCGTTGGGCGCTTTTGGGCAACTCATTACGCTGATCTGGCTTTTGCATCGAAAACAGCTGCCTTTGAGGAAATTCTGGTCTAAGAAAGTTTTGGCTAGATATTTCTTTGCTGCTCTGTTGATCGGGATAGGGGTGTGGAGAATCAGCCAACAGAATGATTGGGAATTAGGCCCTGCCTCATATACAAACTGGTTACTGTGTATGACAACTCTGGTTTCTTCAGGATTAGTCTATTGCACAATCATAAAATTGACTGGAGATCCCTACCTAACTGATGCTTGGAACAAATTCAGACAGCGCCTCAAAATTTGAAATGAGTGGGATGTTAGGAAATTCCGCTCAGAAAAATTATGATACTTTTTTAGCTCTTCCGATAAGAGGGTCGATAACTCCTGCTTCATAAAACCCCTTATTCCGCAAGTGGCAAGCCTGACAGTTACCACATGGTGGGAAGATTCCATTGTAGCATGTACGGCTGAAAGACAAGGCTTACAAAGCTCCCAAATCTTTAGCCATTATGATGGTTTGCGCCTTGTCTAACAACATTAGAGGAGTATGAAGCACAAACTGTCTTTCCATGCCAAGATTCGGCGCTAATTGAGGAGCCTCAATTGAGTTTTTTCTTCAATCCGGATATCCGCTGTAGTCTGTTTGACAGACACCGGTCACGACATTTTCAATTTCTAATTGCCATGCTCTTGCAGCCACAAAACTCAATAAAATTAGATTACGTCCTGGCACAAATGTATTTGGTAAATTTTCCCTGTTGCTTTTCTCTTTTTGAACTTCAACCTTTTCGTTTCCCGTCAATGCATTTCCACCCAATTCTGTAAAAGTGCCAATAGATAAAACTTCATGTGGGACCTTTGCCAATTCAGCAGTTTGTTTTGCGCATTCCAATTCCATTAGATGCTGTTGACCATAATCGAAAGTCAGCGTCCTTAACGCATCAAAGTGTTTTATTGCCCAGTGAAGACATGTTGTGGAATCTTGGCCGCCTGAAAAAACTACTAGTGTGCTCTTGGCTTGAAGAGAATCATTCATGGTTAAGATTGTAGGAGAAGAATTTTTCCATAATGCAAAGTGTTTTATTGCCAACTGAAATTTTTAAATAAGTAGCATACAGTCACCGTAGCTAAAAAAGCGGTACTTTCCTCTCACGGCTTCTTGATAGCATGACAATAATCGTTGCCTGCCACAAATAGATGCCACTAACATCAACAAGGTTGATTTGGGAAGATGGAAGTTAGTAACTAACCCCTGAATCATCTTGAATTCAAAAGGTGGATAAATAAATATCTGTGTTGTTCCGGTTAATTTGGGTTCATCTTGCCTAGCCAATGTTTCCAATACTCTGACCACGGTTGTACCTACAGCAACAATGCGTCGGCCTTCTCTCTGGTAGCCTTTCAGTCTGCTCCAAACATCTGCATCAATTTCATATTGTTCTTCATGCATCCGGTGTTGCCTCGGGTCATCCACTTTTACTGTTTCGAAGGTTCCCCTGCCAACGTGTAAGGTTACTTCCTCAATTGGTATTTCTCGATTAGCTAGTTTTTCCAAAATATTAATTGTGAAATGTAGACCTGCCGTGGGAGCTGCGATTGCTCCCTCCTTTTTGGCATAGACAGTTTGGTAACGTTCTTTGTCGAGCAAACTGGTAAATTCATCTGAAGCTTTCCTCGAAATATAAGGTGGGAGTGGAGCGTAGCCCTCCTTCTTCAATGTTGCCCTTAGCTGGGTTGGCTCCTCAAAAGAAAGAACCCAACTACCATCTAATTGGCGTTCAATGGCTTGCGCCTTGAGAGTTTTGCCGAAGAAAAGAGTTTCTCCTGATTTTATTTGTTTAGCCTTTTTAACAAATGCTTCCCATTTTCCGTTTTCGAGATCTCTTGTGAGAAGCGCCTCGAACACAGAACCATTTTCCCGTTTACCCAGCAATTTATTTGGGAGAACCTTAGTGTTATTAAGTACCAAGGCAATGTCATCTGGTAAAAGATGGAGGATGTCATCAAATCGGTAGTGATAACAGTCATGACTTTTTAATGGAAGATACATTAATTTCGAGAGTTCTCTTTGGGAAGCTGGGTGTTGAGCGATCAGTTGAGTAGGGAGGCAAAAATCGTAAGAGCCAAGCGACCAATCTGGGTTCGATTTGTTCAAAATTTATTACTTTTGCTAAGAGTTAACGCATAATGTGAGTGGGCAGTTTAGACCATTCAATAGTTGGTTCCGGATCATCTGGAATATGGGATAATTTTTTGTCTTTTGTATCAAGAAACTTAGTTTTGACCATAGCCATCCCCAGACGGCCTTCCAGAAAGCGTGAAGCTGAGATTGCGGTAATTTCTCCAACCAACTCACTTCCAGAAAACAAATGTGCTGAATCAAAGGCAGTTAGTGTGGCTGGAATTGATAGGCAGATAAGTTGCTTTTGAGGGCGACCACGAAAAAAAAGCCGTGCATTGGGTTCTTGGCCGACATAGCAGCCCTTTGAAAATGATATATGGTCTTTTAGGGCGGCTTCCTGAGCAAAGTTGTCGTTAGTGAAATCTCTTCCAAAAACTGGGATACGTTCTAAAAGATTCATCTCGTTCCAAGCATCCCAACCTACCCAGCTACACTCCTCTTGTTCCAAAAGTTTAGTAGCTACATTTTCCACTTCGTTTCCTGGAATCAATAAGCTGTAATGTTCTACACCATGATGCTGATGCCTTGTGCAAAGAAGTTTTTTACCATTAAAAAAAGTTTCAGAAGTAGCGCTTGGCTCGCTCAAACCAATTATTTCTAAAGCGGCGCTTGATTTCGGGCCTCGTAAATCTAAGCGCAGCATAGTTGGCGTGAGAAGCTGGAATTCAAAGTCTTCGCGAATGTGGAACCTGTTTAGTAGATTAGCTACTTGAAAACCTTCCCCAGGATAGCTGCTTATGACCCAACCGCGTTGTGATGTTCTCCATATCTCTAAAATATGTTGAATCTTCCCCTTACTTTGACAAATTATGGCAGGCTGAATTTGATTAATATCAATTTTCTCTAGATCAGCTGAGACCATTCCCTGCAGAAAATTTTTAGCATCAGCACCATTCAGTTCCAACAGTAGCCAGGCTTTTCGATCAAAAAGTCCTGAACTTTTTTGCAAATATCTGAGTTCTTGTTCGATTCCAATTGCATACTTATCAACAACGGCGAGACGGTCAAAGAAGCCAAATTTGGCACCTTCTTTTTCATGAAGTCCATTAAGAGCCTCAGCTGGATTCATACTAAAGATCCTTTAAAGATTTTTTTCAAATGCGGTGGTTTTTTAATTTAAAAGATGATTACCTAATTGGGTAGTATTTTTGGAGATTTTCAGGTGGCTTCTATTATTTCAGGCAAAGAGTTAAGTCAAAAAATTCTCTCAGAATTGAAATCTGAGGTCCTAAAAATAAAAAAAAGACTAAATATTTATCCATGCTTGGCTGTCATTCTTGTGGGGGATGATCAAGCCTCTAGAGTGTATGTTGCTAATAAGCGTCGAACATGTGAGAAGATCGGCATTCTTTCGAAGGCATATGATTTACCCTCTTCAACAACTATGAAGCAATTGTTAAAGATTATTCATGATTTGAACAATTCACCAAATATTCATGGTATTCTTTGTCAGCTTCCCTTGCCAAACGGATTGAATGAACAGAAAGCAATTCTAGCCATTAACCCCTCGAAAGATGTAGACGGGTTACATCCTTTGAATGTTGGACTGCTAGCTACTGCCCAACCAAAATTTATCTCGTGTACACCTTTAGGAGTATTGGAAATTTTGAAAAGGTATAAAATCGAAATAATTGGGAAACAGGTTGTCGTTTTAGGGAGAAGTAATCTCGTTGGAAGACCCTTGGCGACTTTGCTTTCTCAAAAAGGCTGGGACGCTACTGTAACAATTTGTCATTCCAAAACTAGAAATTTGGAAAATCATATTGAGCAGGCTGACATTGTTGTAGCTGCCATCGGTCAACCAAACTTTGTTTCTGGCGAGATGCTTAAGAAAAATGTTGTAGTCATTGATGTGGGAATTAACCGAATTCCATCATCTAATCCCACCAAAAAAGGAAAGCTATGTGGGGATGTTGATTTCGAAAGTGCTTCCAAAGTAGCTAGCTTTATCACTCCTGTTCCAGGCGGAGTAGGACCAATGACAATTGCAATGTTGATGAAAAACACAATATTGGCTGCTGGATTGCAAGCAAATTCGACAACTGATCAAATAGAATCGTAAATAACGAATTACCCTCTAACTTTTTTGCAAATCCAGATTTTTTGTTGATTTTAAAAAATTCTTGACATAGTTTTTTTGGCAGGTAGCTTAAGATTAAACTTAACCTTCCATCAATATTCGCAAGCTGACACTAAACTTCCATTGTTAACAAAGTATAGATTCTAAAGCTTCTTCCAAAGTTCTATCCTCTAGCATTTGACTCTTTTAATTTCTTTTAAATAATTCGCGATTATTTCTCATCAGTTTAACGGAAACCGCTCCGTGCAATTCTTGAGATACCCATTTAACCTGAATCAACCAACCTTTGTCTTCCCCCTCCAGGAAAACTATGCGTGAACACGAAACCAGATCCCGCCACGACGCTCCAGAAACTCTGAATTTGATTGAACTCAAAAAGAAGGACATCAATTCCCTGATAAAAATTGCCCGAGAATACAACATTGAGAACGCAAACAGTATGCGTGTTCAGGAATTGATATTTGCTTTATTACAAGCTCAAACAAAGCAAAATGGAGTTATTTATGGATCGGGTGTGCTTGAAACACTACCCGACGGATTTGGTTTTCTTAGAGCCCCAGATTATAATTATTTACCTGGTCCAGATGATATTTATGTTTCTCCCTCGCAAATCCGCAGATTCAACATGCGTACGGGGGATACCATCTCTGGACATATAAGGCCTCCTAAGGAAAGTGAACGATATTACGCATTGCTAAAGGTTGAAGAAGTTAATTTCCGTCCGCCAGATCAAGCATTTGAAAAAATCCTTTTCGATAACCTAACCCCGCTTTATCCGGAGGAACGGCTTTCACTAGAGAGAGGAGACAAAGACCTCACCACTCGTGTAATGGATTTGGCAGCACCGATTGGTAAAGGACAACGCGGACTAATTGTAGCGCCACCAAGGACGGGAAAAACAATGATTCTCCAGTCCATTGCTAATAGCATTACAACCAATCATCCAGAAGTTGATTTGATTGTTTTGCTTATAGATGAACGGCCTGAAGAAGTCACAGATATGCAGCGCAGTGTTCGAGGTGAAGTAATTAGTTCAACTTTTGACGAACCTGCTACCAGACATGTCCAGGTCTCTGAAATGGTTTTGGAAAAAGCTAAAAGATTGGTTGAGCACCAACGTGATGTTGTGATTCTATTGGACTCAATCACTAGACTTGCACGAGCATACAACTCAGTAGTCCCACCAAGTGGAAAGATACTCTCGGGTGGTGTTGACTCAAACGCTCTCCATAAACCCAAGCGCTTTTTTGGTGCGGCTCGTAATGTTGAGGAAGGTGGATCGCTAACCATTATTGCTACAGCTCTGATTGAAACAGGCTCAAGGATGGATGAAGTGATTTTTGAAGAGTTTAAGGGAACAGGTAACATGGAATTAATGCTTGACCGCAAATTGGTTGAAAAAAGAATTTTCCCTGCCATTGACATCAACAAATCAGGAACTCGCAAAGAAGAATTGTTGATGGAAAAGAATGATCTTGACCGTATCTGGGTACTCAGAAAAGTACTTGCACAACTAAGCTCGATTGAGTCTATGGAATTCATGGTTGAAAAACTGTCTAAGTTCAAAAGTAATAAAGAATTCTTGAATATGATGGACAAGTAACTTACTATAATGAGTTTAATAATGTGCAATCTAGTGATTTGTTATGAAACTTGGAATACACCCATCTTTTGAAC
>MDTD01013395.1_pt1 | contig 14079 bp, 15 predicted proteins | sample 811221 | NCBI WGS metagenome assembly MDTD01 (sample SAMN05326646, study PRJNA326480) | marine metagenome | isolation source: seawater | place: Pacific Ocean: South West | collected 2011
AATTGGATTAAATTATATTGATACCTATCATAGATCAGGTTTGTATCCCCTTAAGTTACCGAGTGGAATTGGTTTAGAAGCTGCCGGTAAAGTAGAAGAGGTTGGGTCTAATGTTAAAGAATTTAATATAGGTGATAATATTGCTTACGCTTCAATGCCTTTAGGTGCGTATTCACAACAAAGAATTATTCCATCTAAGATAACTGTAAAAGTTCCAGAAGGCATATCGCATAAACAGGCAGCAACCTTAATGACTAAAGGTTTAACTACTAATTATTTACTTTGTAAAACTTACAATCTTAAAGCTGGAGAAACTGTTTTATTTCACGCAGCGGCGGGAGGTGTCGGTCAAATATTTGCACAGTGGGCAAATAGTATTGGTGCAAAAGTTATTGGAACAGTAGGCTCAGATGAAAAAATTAAAATCGCTGAAGAAAATGGTTACTCACACGTCATCAACTATACAAAAGATGATTTTGCAAAAAAAGTAATGGAAATTACAAACAATGAAGGTGTTCCAGCTGTTTTTGATGGTGTTGGAAAAAGCACTTTTTATGGTTCATTAGCTTGTCTTAAAATAAGAGGAATGATGGTAAGCTTCGGAAATGCATCAGGTCCACTTGATCCAGTTAATGTACCAAAAGATATTCAACCTAAAGGACTTTATTTGACTAGACCTTCAATTGGTCAATATTTTACAAATAGAAAAGAGCTTCAAGCCGGGGCAGATGCTGTATTTGAAAAAGTTAAATTTGGTAAAATCAAAATTAAAATTTCAAAGGAATATAGTTTAATAGATGCAAAGAAAGCCCATGAAGATCTAGAGGCAAGAAAACTTACAGGTCCAGCAATTTTAATTCCGTAATGAATAAAAAAATAATATCTCCTTGCATTAGTATTTGCAGGACTGACCCCGTAACAGGTTTTTGTTATGGTTGTGCAAGAACCAATGAAGAGAAAAGACAGTGGAAGGATGAAAATATAACTGATGATTGGAAAGAGGAAAACCTAAAAGTTATTGTAACTAGAATGCAAGGCTGGCAATTAGAAACTTTTAAGGAGTCTTACGATCATAAAAAAAACAAAGGTATTTCTTTATTTAAAAAAAAATTATTAGAAAATAAATAATTATAAGTCGTTCTTCATCGAGTCCATATCGCTCAGATGATATTTTAAAGCCTGATTAGAGAGTCTAATTTCTTGCAAAAATAAAAAAATGGAAACAATCATACAAACGCAACAAGCCGCAAAATTTAGTCTAGCAACTTGTAAACTTCCTAAATAAAGCAATAAAACTGTGGTCATATTGAATAAAAAACCAAATGCTGCAAAGCCCATCGTGTACTTTAAAAGATTAGTTCTATTATTAAGAACATGTAATTGATTTTCCAGTTGTGGGGGTGTTTTTTTATCCATTGATAATTGATCGTGTAAATTTCTAATTAACCCGCTCAACGTATGAAATCTATTGCTATACATCGTCATCATTAGAGGAATAGCTGGAAACATCAACGCTGCAACTGTGTAATCTATATCCATATCGAATCAAATTGATTATGAAGTTAGTGTTTGGTATTTACAAGTAATATTTCATGCATCATTTAAAGATATTCATAGAATTAACTCGATTAAATAAACCAATAGGTTTCATGTTATTGTTTTGGCCTTGTGCTTGGGGTTTAGCTTATACCTACTCGATTAATCAGGACTCAGAATTATTAATTTATTACTTGTTTCTATTTTTCTTAGGTTCAATTTTAATGAGAAGTGCTGGATGCATATTTAACGATATAATTGATAAGGATTTTGATAAGAAAGTTGAAAGAACAAAAAAAAGGCCACTTCCGTCTGGAAAAATTTCTGTAAAGAAATCTTTTTTATATGTAGTCGTGCTCTGTGGCTTAGCTTTGATCATTTTATTACAATTCAATTTATTAACAATCTTACTTGGTTTAAGTTCAATGTTGTTAGCTTTTTCGTATCCATTCATGAAAAGATTCACTTATTGGCCTCAGCTATTCCTCGGAATAACCTTCAACTGGGGTTTAATAATGGCTGGAACTGCAATGCTTAACGATTTTAAATTAGAAATAATTGTACTATATCTTGCGGCCATATTTTGGACATTGGGCTATGACACAATTTATGGAATTCAAGATATATCTGATGATGAAATTATTGGTATTAAATCAACAGCTATTAAGTTTAAAAATAATATAAAAAAATTTGTGACCCTATCGTATTTAATAACTATCACCTTATTAACTTATTTATTATTAGATGATTTGAGGATAAATCTTTCAACACTATTTATCCTATTGTTTTTTTTATCTCTGATCTATCAAATAATTAAATTCAGAAAAGATAGGCCAGATACTTGTTTGCAAGCTTTTAAATTTAATAACTATTCTGGGATGTTATTATTTTTAGGTATTATTTTAAAAACTATATAATATGAATTTAAAAGAATTAAAATCTATCTTAAAGAGATTGTTTAGAACTTACGTTAAAAAACACTTAAAAAAAATCTTTTTAGCACTTTTTTTGTCAATAATTGTGGCGGGAAGCACCTCCTCAATCGCTTGGCTTTTAGATCCTGCTGTTAAAAAAATATTTATTGAAAAAGACACGACTCTTTCTTGGTTAATTCCAATTTTAATTGTAATAGCTTTTGCTGGAAAAGGATTATCTTTGTACTCAGCGAGATTGATAATTATAAGAGTTGGAGAAGAAGTCTCAGCTGTAATTAAAAAGCAGATTGCTGATAATATTGTTAAAAGTGATATTCAAACGTTAGATAACAGACACTCTGGTAAATACATTTCAAATGTTATGTATGATGCAGGTCAAATTCAAAATCTTGTTAGTACAGGAGTTTTAAATTTAATGAAAGATACCTTTTCATTAATTGCTTTGGTTGGTGTTATGATTTATCAAAATTGGCAATTAGCACTCTTCGCTATGTTAATGATGCCCTTAGCGGCTGGTTTGGCAAAATCTTTAGGTAAAAGAATTGGTAAAGCCGTTGGAAAAGCTGGTGAAGCATCAGGAGTACTAGTTACTTTCTTATCTGAGATTTTTAGAGGATCAAGAATGATTAGAATTTATCAGAAGGAAGAAAAAATTAATGATGAAGCTAACCTTGTAGTAAATGAAGTTACTGAAAAAAATATTAAAACTTCTAGCATATTGATTAGAGCAGCTCCATTAATGGAAACTTTAACAGGAATAATGATTGCTGGTTTTATTGCTTACTCCGGAAAATTAATTGCTGCTGGAGATTTAGAAATTAATAATTTTTTTTCTTTTTTAGCGGCAATGATGCTTGCCTATCAACCCATCAGATCTCTTGCCACGATTAACTTAGCAATATATCAAGGTGCTACTGCTTTTAAAAGAATAAGTGAGGTTATTGATAAAAAAATTGAAATTAAAGAAGATAAAAGTTTACCTCAGCTGTCTCTAAAAAATACTAATATTAGTTTTGAAAAAGTTTTTTTTAAGTATGAAACAACCAAAAATTTGACTGTTCAAAATATTAATATCAATATAATCGGAGGCACTACTGTGGCTTTTGTAGGTCATAGCGGGGCAGGTAAAAGTACAATATTAAATTTTCTCCCTAGATTTTACGATCCTCAAAAAGGCGTTATAAAAATTGATAATCAAGATATATCTAAAGTTCGTTTAAGTTCATTGAGAAAAAATATATCCTTAGTCAGTCAGGACACCATACTTTTTGATGCTTCAATTAAAGATAACATATCTTATGCTAATGATAGTGCTTCACAAAAAGAAATTGAAAAAGCATGTGAGTTTGCTGCTGCAGATGAATTTATTAATAAACTTCCTAATAAACTCGAGACCAAGATTGGTGAAAATGGGATAAGACTTTCTGGTGGCCAAAAGCAACGTATCTCGATTGCAAGAGCAATTTTGAAAAAATCACCGATAATCTTATTAGATGAAGCAACATCGTCTCTAGATAGTGAGTCTGAAGAAATTGTACAAAATGCTATAATGAATTTGATTAAAGATAGGACTACTTTAGTAATTGCTCATCGGCTTTCAACAATTCTAGGAGCTGACAATATTTATGTGTTAAAAAATGGTTCAATAATAGACTCGGGTAAACATGATTATTTAATTAATAATTGTGAGGAATATAAATCTTTATACAAGAAGCAAATAAAATAAGATGATTCTATTTTATAGAGCTCTGACTAATTTTCTATATCCTTTTTTATTTTTACTAATTTTAATTAGAATTTTATTAAAAAAGGAGGATACAAAAAGATTTAAAGAAAAAATTTTAGTAAATTGTTTTAAAATAACTAAATCAAAAAACTTAAAACTGCTTTGGTTTCATGCAGCAAGTATTGGTGAATTTAAAAGTATAATTCCATTAATAAAAAAAATAAAATCAGGTAAGAAAAACTATGAAATTTTAATTACTACTAATACTTTAAGCTCAAGTATTCTAGCAAAAAAAGATTTAAAAAAGTTTAAAAATATTCACCATAGATTTATGCCTTTTGATGTAAATTACTTAATTGATAACTTTTTGAATGGCTGGAAACCAGATAAAATATTTCTTGTGGACTCAGAGATATGGCCAAATTTAATTTTAAAAGCTAAAGAAAAAAAAATCCCGCTAGCTCTAATTAACGCACGCATTACACAACGGTCTTTTAAAAAATGGCTTTTTTTTTTAAAAACAGCAAAAAAAATTTTTAGTATTTTTGACTTATGTTTATGCTCAAATAAAGAGACGGCGAAATTTTTAAAAAAATTTGATGCTAAGAATATAAAATATGAGGGAAATTTAAAATTCATAAATGAAATAAATAAAAAAGAATTATATGGAGTTAATAGTTTGATGTTGTCAAATTTAAGATTTTGGGTTGCTGCAAGTACCCACAAAGAAGAAGATATTTTTTGTCTCAAAACACACATAGAAATTAAAAAAAAATATAATGATATAGTCACTGTAATTATTCCTAGACATCTGGATAGAACTAAAAAAATTAAAGAACTTTCATCGAATTTAAATTTGAAAACACAATTATTGAATGATGGAGATAAAATTTTAAATGATAAAGAAATAATAATTGTAAATTCATTTGGTGTGTTACAAAAATATTTTAATTATGCAAAAAGTGTTTTTATAGGAAAGTCTATTATTAAAAGATTAAAAAAAGTTAGCGGTCAAAATCCTATTGATGCAGCAAAACTAGGATGTAAGATTTACCACGGGCCTTATGTCTACAACTTTCAGGAAATTTATGAACTTTTAAGAAAAAATAACATCTCTAAAATGATTAAAGATTACAAAGATTTAAGTAAATTTTTAGTATCAGACTTAAAAGTTATTAAAAAAAAACAAAATAATAAATATTCTAAAATAAAAAATCTAGAGCAAGATATATTGCTGAAAACATTTAGAATTTTAGACAAATTTTTGAATAATGAAAATTAATAAACCAAAATATTGGGACAAAAAAAAAATTGGTTTATTGCCAATACTTTTCTTTCCATTAACTTTAATTACGTTGCTAATTATTTTTCTTAAAAAAGTATTTTGTACTGCGAAGAGTTTTAATATTCCTGTTATCTGTGTCGGAAATATATATATAGGTGGGACTGGTAAAACCCCAACCTCAATTTTTTTGGCTAATAAACTTTCTGAATTAGGTTTCAAGCCAGCAATAGTTCGAAAGTTTTACAGTAGCCATGTTGACGAGCATGGTCTAATAAAACAAAATTTCAATAATCTAATTTTAAAAAAAAATAGAGAGCTTGGTATTAAAGAAGCTGTAAAAGGTGGTCACGATCTTGCAATACTTGATGATGGTCTACAGGATTACAAAGTTAAGAAAAATTTAAAAATTGTTTGTTTTCATCAAAATCAATTAATTGGCAATGGGCTTGTCTTACCATCTGGACCACTAAGAGAAACCCTTAGTGCTCTTAAAAATGTAGATATAATTTTAATTAATGGAAATAAAGTTCCAAGTTTTGAAGAAAAGCTACTTAAAATTAATAATAAATTAGAAATATATTATTCCTATTATAAGCCTACTAATATCAGTCAGTTCGAAAACCATGATCTTTTAGCTTTGGCTGGAATAGCAAATCCTGAGAATTTTTTTAAGTTACTTGAACAACATAATTTGAAGGTTAAAGAGAAGTTAATATTTCCTGATCATTATAGATTTACTAAAAATGAAATACAAAATATTATTAATGAGTCTGAAAGAAAAAAATTAAAAATTATAATGACAGAAAAAGATTATTTTAAAATAAATAAATTTAATCTAAAAAAAATCAATTTCCTAAAAATAAATATAGAAATAATTGATAGTGTAAATTTAGTGCATAAAATAAAAAAAAAGATATGATTAAATTAGCTAACTATTTTCTTCAATCATTATTAATTTATCTATTATTTTTTTTAGGTTTAATTTTAGGAATTAAAATAAGCAGAAAATTATTTTCTTTTATTTTCTCAATATTTGGACCACTATTTCGATCAAAAAAAATTATTAATAAAAACTTAGAAATATTTTCAATCAAAGCGAAAAACATTGATAAAAAAAATATTATTTCTAAAATGTGGGAAAATTATGGGATGACGTTTATAGAATATATTTTTTTGAATAAATTTCGTAAAAATACTTCTCATGTAAGTATCAAAGGACAAGAAAATCTCAATTACATAGTGAGTGGAAACAAGCCAGTAATTTTTGTATCTGGTCATTTTGCTAACTTTGAACTCATGTCAATGGAAATCACAAAAAAAAACATTTCTCTAGCTACTATCTATAGACCTCTAAATAATATTTTTTTAAACCCTTTGATGGAATTTTTGAGAGAAAAATATGTTTGCAAAAATCAAATTAAAAAAGGAATTAATGGTGTTAGAAAAACTATAGAATATTTAAAAAAAAATTATTCGATAGCTTTGATGATAGATCAAAGGGTAAGTGAAGGTGATAAAATTAGTTTATTTGGAAAAAAGGCGCTCACAACCACGTTGCCTGCTCAACTTTCATTAAAATTTAATTTAGAAATTATACCTGTATATATAGAAAGAGATAAAAGAAATAATTTTATTATTGAATTTCAAAAACCGATTAAAGCTAGAAATTTCCAGAATAAAATTGAACTTAGCCAATATTTGAATAATGTACTTGAAAAAATGATAATCAGGAATCCTAATCAATGGATTTGGACCCATAATAGGTGGAAATAGTTTTATTTTTTTTGACTCTTCAACCTTTCATTTACCTCTATAGGAGAAAAATATGCTTCTTGTAGGTCCACATTCCAATAATTTAAATTTTCAAGTTTTATTTCTTTCTTAGATATAGCGCATAAAACATGGTCGCCTTGTTCAATTATTTCAAAATAATTGTGTTTATAAAGAAGTTTAGCTTTTTTTTTAGACATCCTTAAATTATACAATATATAAATTTACATGAATATTGGAATTATTGGTAGTGGTGGTAGAGAGCATGCTTTATGCAGAAAAATTCATGAGTCTAGATTTACAAATAAAATTTTTTGCTTTCCAGGAAATGCTGGAACCTTAAAATTTGCAACTAACTATGACTTAGATATTCTTAACTTTAAAAAATTACTTAAAATAATAAAAATTAAAAAAATCGATCTTGTTGTAATAGGGCCGGAGGAACCTTTAGTGAAAGGAATTGCTAATTTTCTAAGAAAAAACAAAATAAAAGTCTTTGGCCCTGATAAATATGCTGCAAAGCTAGAGGGATCTAAGGCTTTTATGAAGCGAATTTGTTTAGCTAACAATATTCCAACGGCTAAATTTAGAATTTGTAACACAAAAAGTCAGATAGATGCATTTTTAAAAAATTCTAAATTACCTATCGTAGTTAAAGCTGATGGTTTAGCAGCTGGTAAAGGTGTATCAATATGTAAAAATAAAAAACAGGTTCTAAAAAAAACATCAGATATTTTTAAAGGTAAAGTTGGTTCTTCAAAAAAAGTAATTTTAGAAGAATTTCTAGACGGACATGAGGCCAGTTATTTTCTTATTGTTGATAAAAGTGACTTTAAATTTTTTGGAACTGCACAAGATCACAAAAGAGTTTATGAAAATGATAAAGGACCTAACACTGGTGGAATGGGAGCCTATTCTCCGGCACCAATAATTAACAAACCCTTAGAGAATAAAATTATCAAAAAAATCGTAAAGCCAACACTTAAGGCTCTTAAAAAAAATAAACAGTTTTACAATGGTTTTTTATATGTAGGATTAATGATAATAAAGAATGAACCTTATCTTATTGAATATAATATTAGAATGGGAGATCCTGAATGTCAGGTAATTTTACCAAGGCTAAAAACAGATTTAGTGAAAATAATCAAGGCAACTTCAGAGAACAAATTGAAAAATATTAAAATTTCATGGAAAAAAACAAAAAGTATGACAATCGTTTTATGCTCAAAAGGTTATCCAAACAAATATAAAAAGAATATCAAAATAAAAAAAATTGATAATTTAAAATTATCTAAAAATGAATATATCTATCACGCTGGTACCAAAATATTAAATAACCAAATTGTTTCTAATGGAGGTAGAGTTTTGAACGTTACTGCATTAGGTAAAAGTTTTAAAAAAATAAGAAAAAGAATTTTATCTATTTTGAAAAGAATTAATTGGAAACAGGGATTTTATAGAAAAGATATAGGATGGAAAGTAATAAGTAAAAAATGAGAATTATTAGTGGAATTTTAAAAGGAAGAAAAATAGACTATTTAAAAAATCACTCCACAAGACCTCTCAAAGATTCAGTTAAAGAAAGTATTTTTAATATCTTAATTCACTCTGATACTATTAACGTAAAATTAGAGAGGTCAAATGTCCTAGATCTTTATTCAGGTGTCGGATCTTTTGGTATTGAATGTATTTCAAGAGGTGCACAAAATGTTACTTTTATAGAAAAAGATAAATTCGCATATCATACGTTAAAAGAAAATTTGCAGAATTTATCAATTATAAATAAAACAAAAATCTTTAACGATAGCATCGAAGAAATTATTAAAAAAAAATTTAATATAAAATTTGATATTTTTTTTTTAGATCCTCCATTTAAAGATTATGATTTTATAAAAAACTTAATGCACATAAAGAGGAAAAACATGTTTAAAACTAATCATATTGTAATTATTCATAGAGAAGCTGGAACAACCGATAATTTAACGGATACTATGAATATTATTAATATTAAAGAATATGGAAGGTCAAAAATTATCTTTGGTCTTTTAAATTGAGTATTTGTTTTGTAAATTTTTTTACTTGTTCCACAGCTGGTTGGTCGTACGGGTTAATTTTTGCTAATTTCCCAACTATAATTGTTTCTAAAATAAAATAAGAAAAAAATTTACCTAACGTTGATGCGTTATCTTTTTTTATTACAAATTCTCTGTATGGCAGCTTGTTTTTTTTTAATGTTTTAATCAAAGCATTTTTTTGTGCTTTTTTTATAAAGTTTAAAGATTTTAAATTTAAGTTGTTTTTTTTATTAATACTTTTTTCAATTTTTACTTTTACTGATGATTTTGTCTCTGTACTGAAAATATAGAATATTTTATCTTTTGGACCATCTAAATATAGCTGCAATAAACTGTGATGATCTTTAGGGACATTAGAGATAATAGGGAGAAACCCTTTATTTTTTTTTCCTAAACTTTCAGCTATTAACTGCTGGCACCAAAATAAAAGCTTATTAAGTTCTGGAGAATAGTTTAAAAAAATTAAATTATTTTTTTTTTTGAAGATTTAAAAAATATGCAAGTTTGGTTGAGCTTTCTTTTAAAATTTCTTTATTTGAACCTTTTAAAAAAACTTTTATTTCAGATCGCAGTTCAGATATTTTAATCCCCATTAAGTATGCTGGTATCATACCGACCTCCGATAAAACAGAGTATCTGCCTCCAATAGAATTATTATGTTCTACAAAAAATAAATTAAATTTTTTGGATATTTCAAAAAGTAAATTATTTTTCTTTTCGGAAATAATAATTACATTTTTTGCATTTTTTTTAATTATATTTAATGAAAATGTATTAGATAAAGTTTCAATAGTGTTACCTGATTTTGAAATAATGATGAATAATATCTCTGAAAATTTTTCTTTTTTTTTAAAATCCAAAATTTTATTTTCATCCAAATCATCAAAAAAATAAATTTTTTTTTTTATCTTTTTTTTTAAAAAACAATAAATTGCCTCAGAACCAAGAATGGATCCGCCCATTCCAATTATAGCTAATTTTTTAAACTTATTATATTTCTCAATTTCTTTTGTTTTAAATTTAAAAGCAAAATCTTTATTTAGAATATTTAAAGTTTTAAATGGATCATTGATATTTTCTAAAATACCTTTAAATATTTTTTCAAAATTTGTTTTTATAAATTTGTTTTTTAAATAATTTCTAATAATCATCTTTTGATTTTTTCTAAAATTGTATCTTCTGTTGAAGAGTTATTGTTATTTTTTGTGGACTTTGGAGCTTTTAATATCTTTTTAATTTTATCCTCATCGTTTATATCTTTTTTTTGAGTTGATCCTGGTTCAGGAATCTTATCTAAATCTGGAGGTATAATTAATGGTTCTTTTTTTTTTACTAAAAACTCATCTGTAGTATTTTGCTTTTCATTTCTTAACACTTTACCAGCTTCTTTCAAAGATGCGCATGAAGATACAACAATACAGATTGTGATATAAATTATAAATCTCATATTAATTTTTAATTTTAAGTTCTGTAATAATGAATAATATTACACCTAAGCTTATAAAAATGTCAGCAATATTAAAAGTGAACCAATGAAAATTATTATAATGGATGTCAATAAAATCTGGCACAGCAGTAAATACGAATCTGTCGTAAAAGTTACCTAAAGCGCCTCCAGTTATCATAGAATAAATAATTTTATCTTTATTTTTTCCCGACATCAAAGTTAAATACAATAAAAGTATAATGATAACACCGATAACTAACGTTAGAACATTGTATAATAAAGATGTTAAAGAGCTAAAAAAGCCAAAACCTATTCCTGTATTCCAGATTAAGTGAAAATTTATAAATTCATTTATATAATAAACATTCTCACTAAAATTCTTAATTATTATATTTTTTGAAATTCTGTCAGCCAAAAATAATAATAAAATTAATAAAGTGGAATAGAAATTTTCTTTGCTAAAAATCAAAAATTTTTTATTGTTAAACGCTTTAATCAAATTCATTTTACACTAAAACAGAACATCTTTTACATTTTTGTTCAAGAATCTTCCAACATCTTGGACATTTATCACCTTTTGCTTTATTGACCTCAATTTTTGTTTCGCCCTCTTTTGATAGAAATTTTTCTGCTTTAGAAGTAATTAAATATTCAGCAAGGTCTAGATTTTTTAATAATTCATATTTTTTATTATCGACAGTTAGTTTTATTTCTGCTTCTAAGCTTGAGCCTATTTCTTTATTAGTTCTTTTTTCCTCAATAGCTATATTTGCCTCTTGTTTAATTTTAAATAATTGCTCCCATTTTTCACTTAATTTTCTATTTTCCCAACTTTTAGGAACTTTAACAAAAGAATATTCGTGAATATTTTTTTCACCTTTATTGATCAAGCTGAAAATCTCATCTGCTGTAAACACTAATATTGGTGCAAACCATTTTAGTAAACTTTCTAAAATAACATTTAAAACAATTACACAATTTTTTCTTTTTTTTGAGTCAAGGCTGTCACAATAAAGAACGTCTTTTCTTATATCAAAATAAAAAGATGATAGGTCTAATGTGCAAAAATTTAATAATTCTTTGTAAAGTTTATGAAAATTATAATTCTTCAAATTATTTTCTACTGCTTGACTTAAATAATAAATCTTATGTAAAATATATTTTTCTAATTCATCAAATTCTTTCAGGTTTAATTTTTCAAAATTTTGTTCTTCAAAATTATCTTTTAAATTGCCAAGCATAAATCTAAACGTATTTCTTATTTTTCTATATGACTCGGCATGTTGTGATAAAATACTTTTATCAATTCTTAAATCTTCAGCATAATCAGAAGAAGCTACCCATACTCTTAAAATATCTGCGCCATAATTTTTTAAAATATCTTCAGGTGAAATAACATTTCCCATGGATTTTGACATTTTCATCCCTTTGCCGTCTACAACAAAACCATGAGACAGAATATTTTCAAAAGGAGCTCTTCCTCTTGTACCGCAAGACTCGAGCAATGAAGAGTGAAACCAACCCCTGTGTTGATCAGATCCCTCTAAATACATATCCGCGGGCCATTTTAAATCTTTTCTTTTTTCTAAAACAAAACTATGAGTTGATCCGCTATCAAACCAAACTTCAACAATATCATTTAGCTTCTCGTAATCTTTTGCATCGTATTCATCTCCCAAGAAGACACTAAAATCATCTGTAAACCAACAGTCGGAGCCTTGTCTTTCATAAATTTGCGCTATTCTATCTATTACCTTTTTATCTTTTAAAGGTTCTTTTGTTTTTTTATTAATAAATATTGGTAAAGGCACGCCCCAAACTCTTTGTCTTGAGACACACCAATCAGGTCTTCCCTCGACCATTGATAAAAGTCGCTCTTTTCCCTTGTTCGGATAAAAATTAGTTTTGTTAATTGCTTTAATAGCTTTTTCTCGAAGACCATTTTTTTGCATTGAAATGAACCACTGAGGTGTAGCTCTGTAAATAAGAGGTGCTTTTGATCTCCACGAATGAGGGTAGCTATGATTTAATTTATCGTTTTTAAGTAATTTATTTTGTTCTTTTAGTTTCTCTATTACGATTGGGTCTGCCTTGAAAATGTGAGTATTAGCAAAATATGGTATTTCACTTGTATAAAGGCCGGCATTATCTACGGTATAGAGTGATGGGATATTATTTTTTAAACATAAGTTAAAGTCATCTGGACCATGACTTGGAGCACAATGAACAATGCCGGTTCCTTGTTCCAAATTAACAAACTGAGCTTCGAGCATAGGAACGTCATAATTATAGCTCATTTCAATAAATGGATGACTGCAGATTGTTCCTATGAATTCAATTCCTTTAAAGGTCTTTAATTCTTTAAAATTTTTAATACCACATTCTTTAGCGATAGAATTAATCAAATCTTTTGCAACTACAATTTTTTTTTCTTTAAAATATTCAAGATTCTCAATTTCTAAAACTGAATATTCAATATTCTTATTGAATGCTAATGCCTTATTTGCTGGTATAGTCCAGGGAGTTGTTGTCCAAATTATAACGCTAGTGTCTTTTAAAAAATCTTTGTTAGTTTCTTTAATCTTAAAAGCAACATATATCGTATTCGAGGTGTGTTCCATGTACTCAACTTCTGCATCAGCCAAAGCAGTTTTTTCTACTGTTGACCATAAAACTGGTTTGAATCCCTGGTATAAACTTCCATCTAAAAGAAATTTTCCTAATTCTCTGACAATTTGAGCCTCCGCTTCATAGCTCATAGTAGAGTAATAATTCTCAAAATCTCCTACAACTCCTAATCGCTTGAACTCTTTTATGTGCACTTCGATCCAACTTTTTGCAAATTCTCTACACTCCTGTCTAAAATTTTTTATTGGAACTTCATCTTTATTTTTTTTCTTCTTTTTATACTGTTCTTCTATTTTCCACTCTATAGGTAGTCCATGGCAATCCCAGCCAGGCACATAAACCGAGTCTTTACCATTCATTTGATGAAAACGAATAATCATATCTTTTAGAATTTTATTTAAGGCTGTTCCCATGTGAATATGACCGTTTGCATATGGAGGACCGTCATGAAGGATAAATTTTTCTTTGCCTTTAGAGTTTTTTCTTAATTTTTCAAAAATTTTACTCTTTTCCCATTTTTTTAATATTTCCGGTTCTTTGCTTGGCAAGCTAGCTTTCATAGAAAAAGCTGTTTTTGGAAGTTGCAAATTATCTTTAGACATATTTTTTTGCCTGTTTTATATCAATTTTTATTTGTTTTTTTAAATGCTCAAAGCTTTTAAATTTTTTTTCAGGTC
>MDTD01064016.1_pt1 | contig 14079 bp, 15 predicted proteins | sample 811221 | NCBI WGS metagenome assembly MDTD01 (sample SAMN05326646, study PRJNA326480) | marine metagenome | isolation source: seawater | place: Pacific Ocean: South West | collected 2011
CGAATTCTACAGCCAATGAAGACAAAGGAGACAAAGACAAATTAAAAACAAACAAAGAAGAAGCAGAAAAGAAAAGGGAAGCAAATAAGGACTACAAAGAAGACATGGAAAAACGGTTCAATAAAGTATTGAAAGAAATGGATGAAATGAAGGGGATGTTTGGTAAGTTGCGCGAACAAAAGGAGAACACGGTTTCCAATGGCAATCAGCTTTCTGCGATACAAGAACAAATTCGTGAATTGAGGGACGGTCAGCCATTGAACAATGGCGAAGAAGAGGGCAAAAAGAAATTGTATACCATATTTTCCCAAACCTCATTTGATGTGTGGAAGACAAAAAGGGATATGGTCATCATGGTGACCGCATTTTTAAAAGCAGATCATGACACGCGTGTGCGTATGATACAAGGAACCTTTTTCAACAATCCTGTTTCCGAAACGTTGAAAGTATTTTTAGAACCAGAAGAAGGGAAAAAGAAGAAAACGCCCCCTTTGCTGTTGAAGCACTTTTTCGGTTATCCGGATAAAATCAAGCCATCCGCAGTGGATCAATACCGAAAAGTCATTCAAAAAGCCACCCCACAAAAATCGTTTTTGGGTAAAATGTTTGGAAAGGGTCCAAGTAGTGCGAAAAAAATACGTTTTTCCGTCAAAAACAAGACCAAGAAATCCTTCTTCCGTAAGATCCGTAAAAAGAGAGGAAAAACGCGAAGAAATAAGCCAAAACGTCAAAATAAGATTCGTAAAACAAAGAAAAATATATAGGGAAAAGACTATATACAATATATACATTGATGCATATATTGTCTATTGATGTTGGAATTCGGAATTTAGCGTATGTGATCATTGAAACTATTGCTCAAGATCACCATACCATTGTGGAGTGGAATGTATTGGAACTGATCGAATCACATGAAAAGGCAGCGCAAGTGGATAACGTGAAAATTGGTAAAAACATTTGCGCGGCGCTGGACGATGTATTGAAAGACAAAACCATAGATAAAATACTTATTGAAAACCAGATTGGTCAAAATGCCATCAAGATGAAAGCCGTGCAAGGCATGCTCAATATGTACTTCGTCATGAGGGACTATGACATGGAGCAAATCATCAACTACAACGCAGTGCACAAACTGAAATACTTTCTCAAAGACAAACAGAAAACAACTTATGCGGAACGGAAGAAAATGAGCAAGGAGATTACACAATGCTTATGTAAGAATTATTACGGAGACGAAATTTGCACCTATTATGGTTCTTTTAAAAAGAAAGATGATCTGGCAGATTGTTTATTACAAGTATTAGATTACATTCGCAAACAAGAACAATTGACAGCTGACTTTTATCAAAACGTGCAAAATGACATTCACATTATATAATGAAATGAGTTAAAGTTTAAAGATAAAATATAAATGAAATTAATAAATGCAAGAGGTGAATTTAGATATTCAAGAAATAAATCTGGATGATGCCGGATCATCTTCCAGCAATAAGGAAATATCTATTGATCAATCTGTAGATTTGAAGGAAGCGAATTTTGGAAGCGGGATTGAATTGCTCATGAATGACAAGGTGAAAAACCAGAAAAAATCACCAAGTTCAAACAGTTTGAAAGATCTGGAAAACGAACTCAATTCAATTGATGTCAAAGAGACGCCGTCTATTTCCTTGGGAGATAACAAAGAAGTTGCCTATAAAGACAAGGATAGTTTTCAAAACAAACCGGTGATTCAAATCGCAAAAGCAACGAGTGAAATGGAAACAAAAACGGAAACGTGGGATGGTTTCAAGGACATCAATAGCATCAATCTTGGAAGCGAAACGTCACATGCGACCAAAATGAATAAGGAACAAATGCTGAAAGAAAAGTTTGAAATTTTGCGGAAACTAGAAACCCTTGAAACAAAGGGTGCGACCCTTAGTAAAAAATACACTATGGATTCAGATCTGAATGAAATGAAAGGGGAGTTTGAGTTTCTCATGAATGAAAAGGAGAAGGAAAATTCCATGAAATTTCAAGGGAAAGTACTCACCACCTTAATCACGGGGATTGAGTTTTTGAATAATAAATTTGATCCTTTTGATATCAAACTGGACGGATGGTCGGAACAGATCAACGAAAACGTGGACGACTTTGACGAGATTTTTGCGGAATTACATGAAAAGTATAAATCCAAGGCCAAGATGGCACCGGAAATCAAGTTGCTCTTTCAACTGGCTTCATCAGGCATCATGATTCACATGACCAATACCATGTTTAAGTCGGCTCTTCCGGGGATGGATGATATCATGCGACAAAATCCGGACTTGATGAATCACTTTACCAAGGCGGCCATGAGTTCCATGGAACAATCTAGTCCCGGGTTGAGTAATTTTATGAATGACATGGGAATGAGTCACGGTAGAAATGAGCCATCCGATCTGCGTTCACAACCCGAAGAATTTCCGAAAACGCCTTCTGGTCCACCACCGCGTCCACCTCCCCCTATGCGTAATGAAATGAAGGGACCCAGCAACATTGACAGTCTTTTATCAAACCTCGGAAAGTCTAGTGCCAAAAACGACATCAAAGTAGAAAATAACAGCACTATATCGATTGAAGATTTAGAAACGCTTTCCGTGGGAAGTCGGGGGAGTGGTAAGAAATCAAGCAAACGAAAGAGTGATAAAAATACGATTAGTTTAGCTATTTAATGTATGAATAAGTATTCCTCAAAAAAGGAAAATAAAGAATACCATATAGGGGTATATACAGTCCATTATGGCAACCTTTGATTTGAGTGTTTTGACCAAGTTGAAAGACAAGTTTGATGCAATTTCCTCTTCCATAGAAGAAAAGGAAGCACAAATACAAGCACAACAAACCCAATTGACGGAAATTGAGGGCACCATTCAAGATCTAGAATCTCAAAAGATGACACTTGAAATGAATAAGAACGCCTTGCAAGAAGAGAAGCAAAAGTTGGTGCAGTTATACGAAGAAAGCAAGAGTCAATATGAAACGGTCAATTCTTCCGCCCAACAATTGCTGGCTTTATTAAATGACGAATGAATTTAAGCACAAATGAGGATGGGTAAATATATTCTATGAATGATAGAGTACATTTACTACCGGAATCCATTCAGCGAAAGATACAATCCTATTTATATTTCTCTGGACCCGTTGCACAGGAGATGTATATCATTAACAGTGTCATAAAGAATTATGAAACTTATTTATTGAAAAACTTACTGCGAGTCTATGTGTTTCGGAAGAACACCTTGTATTTTCGCATTGTCAATTACTTATACCAGAATATGACCCATGTAAGGGTTCAACATATCATGAATGGTTATGAAGAGTACCCAATGGATGAAAATGTCACACCATTTGTCATACATGCGATGGGCCAAATGACCCTCATGGAGAATCAAAAGTTGTACACGTTTCTCACTTAGGACAAGTTTTCCGGGTTTTACGTGACCTTTGTCTTTGATTTACACGCTTCCTCGTTTTTCGCACCTTTTGTTGCTTCATCTTCATTTTTTTGTTGCAACGGATGGTTCGACGTTTACCACCCCCAAGGAATTGTTGCCGAGCGATTAGTTTTGCCTTTTGTGTCACGTTACCCACGCCGTGTTTGAAAAAATCCTTTAACACAGATTGTCTCGTTTCACATGTCTCTTGTTCGTCTTTTTTTGACCCTGGTTTCTTTTCCGGGGTGCGAAATACATGAATGATGATATCTATTTCTTTCTCTTCTTCTTTCTCTTCTCCTTTATTTGAATATTCGGAGCATTTCTTTTTGTCGGGCGATCCTAATGATACAAGGGAACATTTTCCAGAAGAAGAAAGGGTGATTCTTTTCAAAGCATCGCGCAAAGACTTGGTCGCATTGTCGTATTTTTCTGAAATATCTTTTGGCAAAGACTTATTAGTTCTAACTTGGATTCGTATATCAACTTCAGTTCGTGGATCTGGAATACATCCCATTATGAACGCTTTTAATTCATCTATTTTATTGTCTTTCATTAATTGTTTTATCTCTTCTTCATTTTTTTCTTTGTCTTCCAATTGAGTTTTTAACTCTTCGTATGAAGCGGCGAGGTTTGGTATTGATGCCATCTTTTTGTAAACATCCTTTATGGCCTCAATATTTTCCTTTATTTCTTTTGAAAACATTTCATTTTCTCTCTTTTTCTCTTCTTCTTCGTCTCTTTTCTTTTTTTCTTTTATTGCCTTTTTTTCATCTAAATCCTTAATATTTGGATTCAAATAGTCCACGGAATGAATCATGTAATTGCATTGGGATATGGTCTGGTCGGATTCCGCTTTGTCATTTTTGGTTGAATTGTCTTTGGAGTTGGTTTTAGAATTTGAATCCAGTTCATCTTCTATTGACGTGGTTTTCTTCTTATGATAATAACAACTATTGGGTTGAAGCAAACAACGTAGCACGGATAATTTGGAGTTATAATCCTCTGGTTTTTCCGTCAAATAAATGTAGTCGGGGTTGTTCGCACAAAACATGTAGAACTTGGATAAATTTTCTTTATTTGTAAATATATCACAAACTTGTTTTTTGTATTCATCGTCACTCAATTTTGATTTTTTCAAATACTCGGCAAGGGCCCTTTGATTCGCTTCAAATTTGGGTTTGTAGAAAAAGTGATTTGCTTTGTTTGTTGGATATATTTTAGACGGTTTCATTTCATGCAAGGTCTTATCTGTTGCCTGTATTGCTTCATCCACAAACAAAAGACCTTTGATTCTCTTTTTTACAATGTCGTTGGCTTGATTCTCTTGCAATTTCAATTCTACCAAAAGTGGCAAGTCTTTTGTTTTCAAGATCATAGAGTATTTAATGGGTACTTCTTTGTTTCCAGGCTTTTTCACTATTTCTACGGGGTAAAGGTTCTTTCCAATCATAGATCCTATAGACTGTATGGTATACTCTTCTCTTTCTTTAGTGGTTATTTTAAAGTGAAAGGGCCTTGTTTTCTGATTTGTTTCTGGATATTTCAGATCAGTTGGAACAATGTGTTTGTCATAGTATTTATCATCTTTCTTCACCTTGCTGATATAATTGATGTTTACATTTACCTGAAATGATTTCATGCCTTTGCTCACAAGTGGAAACATATCGCTCATCATGGGTTGTTTCAACACGTAAAAGTTAAAATATTTTTGGAGCAAATAAATACTCATGCGATGAAAGTAGGTTGCGATTGACTCCGCTCCTGACGATTTCTTTAATGTTGCAAGTTCGTCAATTGTTTCATTCACAATTTCATTGGTACTATCAAAAAAATTAAATAAAAATTGTTTTTTGTTTTCTGTAAAGAGTAACTCTCTATTTTTTAATAAATACGCATGAAAATTCTTTCGTAAATCATTATTATTCATATCCACTTGTTTTACCAAATCTTGAAAAGAAGAACTCCCTTTAGAATTGGTCAAGTCCATAGCCATGATCTCTGATGATCCGGTAGTTAAATTTCTATCTTTCACAAGTTGTTGTTCGTTCAAAGTAAAATCATACTTCTTGTGTTTATCCAAGAATTTTTGAATTTCTTCATCCAGTTTTTTGCTTTGTTTTTGGGAAAATTTGATTTCTTTTTCAAATCTACTCAACAAAGCAGGCATTGTTTTGACCCTCTTATCGTGTGAAAAATCTACGGAATAATTGCTTTTGGAAGCTTTTAAAAACACAATAGATTCAAATGGCTTATTCGTGACAACGTTCTCTTTAAAACCTTTAATATTTCTTTTGGCTTCTTTATACTTGATAAATTTATCCTTGATTTTATTGAAAAGCCCTTCAAATTCCCTAGGTAAATTGTTTATATTTTTCTCCACATCCATTCTGTATACCCAATTGTTGTTGGTCTTATCATTGTGTAATTCTTTGTACACATCTTCATTTTCTACTTTTCCACCAAACACAACAAACAAATGTGATTTCAATGTGTCCTTTTTATGGTACTCTAAGAACTGCAACAAGAGTGTTTCTCTATATCTCAAGAATTCGTCTTTAAGATTGCCTTCTTCTCCCATGGAGTCAGAAACAGATTTGTTGATTATTGTTTCAATTTCTTGAATACCGATATAATCGCCAGGATTTACGTTGCATTTCTCTTTACCATGATCGTCTGCACAGCGTTCTTTGAAATTCGCCAATTCTCTATGTTGTTTCGTATCTTTTTCCGCAATCGCATGTGAATGCATAAGAAGATTCAGTTTTTCTATAATTGTCTCATCAAACATGTACTTTACATTCACAACTTGCTCGGATGATAATATACTGACTGGTACAACACTCATTATATTATCAGGACATTAAAGTTTGGTACTTTAAATAAAATTCTCTTTATACAACCCCTTATTTATGTAAAAGTCTTTGTCTTCGCTTTTATTCGCCTTCTTCTGCTTTTCATTGCGCGCCTTTTTCAACAAATGAATCGCATCATTGATTTCTTTTTGTGTGATAGGCTTATGGTCTTTGTCTTTCACCCTTTCTATGTAATTATGAGGAATGATGCAAAATTTACTGTTGTCATTGAACAAGTAGTCGGCAAAAACAATAAAGACACACGTTAAAATGAGGGCGGTCACAATGTCGCGCGTCCCCATCCACAGAATCGCAAATACCAAGATCTGCCGACCGAGTGTGTATTTGATGTATTCCTCTTGGGACGTACTGAGTTCCAATGTGATATACTTGGATCCAATGTTCAAGGTTAACATGACCATTCCTGTGAAAAACTTACTACTGTTCAATCGGTATATATGCTCCATGAACACTGCCATAAAAGAACTTGCTTTTGGTTTTGATTTGGATGATGGTTTTTTTAAAGCCTTTGCTTTCATATAATATATCCAAATAATTAAAATTTAGAAAAAATTTTATCTTTTTATTTTAATAAGTATGAGTCCTTTAGCATTTTATGCTAGTCCCATTGATTTTTCTAAAAATGAAAAGGTGGAACAAAAATTAAACGACGCCAAAAAATCCAAATTGAATCTGAACCTTTTGAAGCAAATGAGCCAGCCCAAAGAAGAGGATATGAAAGAAATCCACGAAAACGCGGGGAAAAACATCAAAGAAGAAAATGAGGAAACGCTGGCCGATTTTTATAGCACGGAAATGGATAAAGATCTCAAAACCAAAATCGCCGAAGAAAAGCACAAAAAGGACCTTTATCAAAACGAAAACATAAAAACGGATTACCTCATCAGCAACCACATCAACGTGGATCAAGTTCATGATAAACAAGGAACCATGCCCCAACAAAATGATATATTGCTTTCCAAACTCAATCATATCATTCAAATGTTTGAAGAACAAAAGGATATACGCACCAATCAAAAAAACGAAGAAGTGGTCTTGTATTGCTTCCTAGGTATTTTTGTCATCTATGTGCTTGATTCGTTTGTCTACATTGGTAAATACAAACGAGATTAACCCACTTTTTGAAACACAAGGACACATTCATGAGGGCTCAACGCAATGGTGTCTATCTTTTCAAGGTGAAATTCATTCGCAACGTTTTCAATATATTCTTTTTGGTAAAAAAATAATGTATGTATATTCTTACGTTGCTTGTTCCTTTTAGGGGGCTTGATGACTTCACACAGCGATAGAGTGGACGATTCCGAAAAGTCCTTGAACTCATGACTATACACGGTTTGAATCCGCAAGCTACTATTTTCGCCAATCTTTAGGAATCCCTTTTTCAAATCTTGTTTTGAGTGATAGCATTGCAAAAACAGATACCCTTTCATCATCAACCATTTGTGGCAGTTATACATGAACGATGGGAAGTTTTGAATGTAATAGAGCTCGTTGTCGATGACCGAAATATGTGTAAAGGTGTTTTCATCAAACACAAACGGATTTTTCTCGTATTCTGGAATACATTGGTACACATTGTCCGGATATTGGTATTTGCATACATTCACAATGGCCTGCGATTGAGATAGCGATGTGGTTTTCATGTTTTTCTTTAGCAATTCGTTGATGTGCCCACGGTGCTTGATTCCAATACACAAATGATTGTTGTATACGTGATTCAAATACTTTAATAACACCTGACAAAGGCCCAGATAATAGGCTTCTTGATAGAATAAATCGTCATAGTAAAACCCATATAAATCATCATAAATATCCTCGTATTTGGACGCGTCTTTATAATGCGGATTCGTATCTTGTCCTTCAAATGTTTCTATACCATTTCTTGTTTGATAACAAAAAAAGATGTACAATAAAAGCAACGACATTATCAATATTTCATAAAAACTCCACATATCGTTTGTCTCTATAAAATGACTCTATATTTTTTAGAAGCATGGAAATACGATTTACAGGTATATTTTTAGTATTGACATACATATATGTCCCTCATATTGATCAAAGACAAACGGCGGATGTTCAAAAAAACGACCTTTTCAAATTATAAAAAGGGCGATGTCACTAAAAAACTCGTCTTGTCCATGTACTACGGAAAACTAGAGGAATCCTTTTTTTGGACGTGTGAATTGTTGTGCACCAATATGATTATTGACTTATGGAACGTATACATGATTATGATGAGCAAATATATCCATGTCTACAATCCTAAATTGCCGTTATACTTGTGTAAAAAATTTCATGATTTCAAGGCCACTGCTTCTCGTGAAGGAGACGATTTCAAACTACGAAATGATCCCGAAATACGCATGTTGTTTTGTACCATAACATTGATATTATGTTACTCCCAGAAATATACCATTTTAGACGACTTGACCTACAAATTTGATTTCAAAATAGAAAACCTCTATGAAAATCTAAAAGCCCCCAATGTGCAATTCATTGAGTTTATTTATAAACCATCTGATCCCAAAGAATATACCATTCCATTCAATGAACTCATTTATCATTTGAAAGAAACGCAAAACAAGACGGACATTCATTTTTGGGTCAATTGGATCATTCAATACGACATATTATGCCGAAAGAAGAAGAAAATCGTTTTGTGTCAACAGCGGGATATCTTTATGGACAAAAACGAGAAGTTATCTAAAAATATTATTTGGATCATTTGGGATATTCTTATAAAACTATCTAAAAAAACACCTCATGAATCTCTGGTCATGTCTATTTTTGATTTGTTTACCGTTCGTTATGCGGTGTCCTATAACAAGAAACGCATTCACATGATTTATCATTGCATTGAACTGTTATTATTGAAAGACAAGGTAGATCAAAACATTGAACTCTTTAAAGAACGAGAATTGCTGGGGTCTTTAGAACAAAATATCCACGTTATTTTTGAACAAATCAAAAAAAACGAAGTGACTCATGAAGAAGAAAAACAAGCACCCAAAGAAACAAAAATGGATTTGTATAAAAATATTTATAATAATTTATAAGTATAGTATAATAGATGATGAAAACCATCAAAGAAGAAGTGAGTGAGGTCTATAAGACCAATAACAACAATTCTTCCTTTAACAAAAACATTTATAATTTCAATAAGAATTTGAACAAGGATATCAACAAGAATTTCAACAATAAGACTTTCAACAAGAATGCCAATAAGAATTTCAATCATAAGACTTTCAATAAGAATGCCAATACAAATAATGTGTCTCTCCCATCTTCACCGCCAGTGACTTCGTCATCTAATGTTCTATTGTTTGTGTTCATTGCTCTTTTAGGCGTCATTGTGGTTAGTGTCATTGTCTTTAAAGACAAAATCATAGAAATGATCCGATCGTTTTTTGTGGATGAAGAGGCGGAAGAAAAAACGAAAGAAATGGAAAGTAAAATGAGTGAAAAAGAAGAAAAGAATGTGGCATTGGAAGAAGAAGTGAAATCATTGAAGAGTTCCTTAGAAAAAAAGGCCATCGAAGAGACAAAAGAAAAGGAAAATGAAAATGGAAAAGGAAAAGCAAAGGCACAAAAAAAGGAAAATCCCCTGAAGCAACAATATAGCCCGTCGCAAATCATGAAAGAAGATGGATATTGTTATATAGGCACGGATGATAACACGCGTCATTGCGTGAGCGCATATGCCGGAGATATATGTACGTCGGGAGACACCTATCGTCGTATTGACGACTGTTTAATCCCGAAATCTGGTGACCCTGGGTGCTTAAATAGATGAAAAAAAAGGGACATTTGGATCATACCATAATAGATCTTTACCACCGTATATTCCCGAATTGGTGGATTTCTTTTTCAATAGAAGTTGCGAGGTACATTGTTGACTATCCTTGAGTGCTTGTAGCCTTGCGTTTGATACCTTCTTGTATCTTGTGGACCCTGCAACGGCGCGGGTGAACGTGGACTTTTGAGATTCTTGGAGCTTGTTGTTTGTTTTTAACACCTTGGCCTTTCTTTTCATCGTGTAATCTAAATAGGTTGGATTATTTCCACCAAAAGGAACATTGTTTCCTGTACTCCTACCTGCTGTGAAAGAAATATCTAGAAAGGTTGTTGTCAAAGAAGGATCAAAAAAAGTTTGAACGTAAGGCAATTCACCCGTTTCTCGGGTCTTCAAAATACGCAGTCCTTCTAATGCCTCGCGAGGCGCGGTTGGATCCGTCAACCATTCCGTATCTAGTGGATCCAACGTTGGATCATCATTAAAACTTATTTCGGTAGTACACGGCATGCGTGTGTCATCAAATACAATACTAGTAGTCATTGTATACTAGTATTATATTTTATCTACTTTAATCGGAATGACTTCCGAACCCAGGTCTTTTTTCAACTGGTCTTTGTTTTGATAATTACATTGACATGCGTGATCTTCCGGCATGCGATGATTCATGCAAAAGCATTGGTTACAACTGGCGCATTCAAATACGATCAATTGCTTTTTAGAGCAAAATGCACATTTCTTTTTTTTCAAAGGGGCCATGGTATACTTTGTCTATGTATTAAGTATTAAACCAAATCTTTCAATTTTTATGATTCTTTTTCCTCCTTCTTTTGATTGAGTACTTGACTGAGCCCGTGATCAGTTTGGGTCGTCACAATGTTTTCGCCTTCAAACATCTCTTTACGAATGTCTTCCATGGACGCGTTAACCCCAAGATTCTTTTCCGTCGTGTTCATATTTTCAATGCCCACCAGCTCGCCCTTTTCATTGATCGTTTGAGTGAGTTTGTTGCCATGTTCCTCGGCAGATTTCATGTTTTCATCTATTGCGCTCAGTTTTGCTTCTTTCACGCGCATGTCAAAGGCGGTCTTCGCCTTCTCCTCATTCTTGTGCTTCTCGTGCATGAGTTCGTTGAGTTCCTTCTCTAAATATTCCACTTTCCCCGTCTTGTACGCATCGGGGTGGAAAGGCACCCACACCCCCACCGGCCCCACGTAGACATCATGATTGGGATCCACTTCGCGCAACATTTTACAACGAAGTTCTGCTTCTTGTTGGGTAGGGAATACCCCGCGAACTTTAAGGCCTCGCACGGAAGTTTGAAACTTATGCTCACTCGCATAGGATTCTTCCAGTTTTTCTTCATGGACGTCGATGAATTGAGCAAAGTCTTCCTCCACGCTAGTGCGCATGGCTTCCTTTTCGGCTTCCGCAAAATCTTTCATTTCATTCATAATGTCTTCGTTGTTTAGGGAATACTTGAATGCCAAGAAATTCGAATACTTCGTGAGTAACTGTGCCATTTGATTGAAATGGTATTGTTTGGTAAATTCTTGAAACATGAAGCGTTCCTTGTCTTGAATGATCTTCTCTGGGGATACGAAAGAGAGGCATGCGAATTTTTGTTCGGCGATTGGTTTATCTTCATCTAGTAAATCTACCAAGTTTGACATTTTTAATATATTGAGTTTATCAAAACTATTTATATTTTTTTTCTTATTATATATTATAATTTTAAACCCCCACAATGAACGTCAATTTCCAAGAAGTGTTGAAACGCATTATCAAATACTTAGTAGAAGGTCTCATGGTTGCGATCGCTTGCTACGCCATCCCTAAGGCTTCTTTAGACATCTATGAAATCGGTCTTATTGCTTTAACGGCAGCGGCCACCTTCTCTATCTTAGACACCTACGTACCGTCCATGGGTGAAACGGCGCGCACAGGCGCGGGCTTCGGTATTGGCGCGAACCTCGTGCGATTCCCGGGTGGCTTTTAAATCCTTAATTAAGTAAGGCATATCCTATCAATCATTTATAAATAAATATCATAATGGGTGATATTTATTTACGCAAGAGAAAGGGTTTAGAAATGTGATAAAAAAAGAGCAAAAGGATGCAATAGAATATGTGGTAACCGTATACCACATAATGAAGAAATGAAAATGCGTGCTGATGTAAATAAAACCCCACCTTTTGATGTTGCACACAAATATTCAGGAGCGGGTTTTTGTAATGTGTCTCGTGATCTTTTGTCTCAAAGAGAGTATTCAAATGAACAATGTGGCACTGAAAAGACTGTTGAATATCATTATGATACAAAAGCCTCATGTTTGCGAGAGATTCAATGTGTTTTGTAGAAACAATGTAAGCCGCCCCCGAACCCAAATCAAAGCCCATAGAATGAAGCCGAATGATTTGCCAATGGGGATGTGTGATATTGTGTTGTGCAATAATATCATTGATTTCTTTGGAATAATCCAAGTGGGGGTCACTCACTTTCACGTCATCTTCTAGTATCAATACGTAATCTATAGGTTCATTTCGTATGTGTTTGTACAACATAATGTGGCTCAAACCACATCCAATCATTTTATCCGTCAAACAGTAGTCAGCAAACGAAGAAAGAGAACCCTCTTTGATGTATTTGTCTTTGTCTACATGACGGCCATCTATTCCCGGAAAACGTTCATAGGAAAGATTTGTTTGGTTTAACTCTTTGATCATGTGTTCATTTCGTTGAATGTCTTTTTCCATGTTGATGTAATAGGTTTTGACGTTCATTCTCATTGATCATAACGACTAAAATAAAAACTCACAATGTCGGTATAAATTCCCATTCCAACTCTTCGCATATTTTCTTCCAAATTTCATCTTGTTCAATCTTCTTTTGTTCCTTTAGCATGGGGAAATGAGGCAAATAACTCTTCTCATTCAATAACTCACATAGTTTATACAAGGTATAGTAATAGTTTAGGAAGTTGACACGATCTTGTGGGCAAAATTTCGCATATGGGATTTGAATGTCAATAAACAAATTACACAGTGTTTCCTCTAATTGGGGGTTCATAATAGGGGGCTTAATTCCCAACTTGTCTTTAATGAATGTAATGTGTTCGTAGTATTTGTTGTATCCCAGCTTTTTAAGGATTTCCTTGGTTTTCTTGTTGGTTAATGTGGACATGTCGATCCTCTCCTTTTTCACTTGTTGTTTGATGGTTTCAATGATGACCGCCGGGATGTCCGTGGTCTCTTTGGCTTGAAATTGAGCCAAGATTTCCTTAAAATGATTGATGCGCCGATATGCATAAAAGGAGATTTCTTTAGGGGGTTCTTTGTAGGTGGGTTTGTCATTGTGGATCAAATACTTCATGAACACATGGCACTTGTTACAGATCAATATACCATCACTGGTGGACTGTATCATTTCCCCTTGGTTGCATTTTGTGCACAAGTGGTGATTTTCATCGGGGCTCCAATACTCGTTGCTATAAATGTCAAAGTTATTCTTTCTCATGTAGGTTTGGATACATTGATTGTATTCGCTGTGGTTGATTTGCTCATTTTTCCGGGTTTTATCAAAAAATCGGTGAATCAGTGTCTTTGGGTTATTGTTGCTTTCAATGTCCTTTTTAATCTCAAAATAGTGGAACAAGTCGTTGTAATTTTCTAGAAAGTAGGCATTCATTTTCGTTTCTAACTTTTTGATTTTTGCCTGATACCCTTTTATTTTTTCTATGTAGGGTGCATGTTTTTCTTCTTCACTGTTTTGATCCATTTTTTCCTGATATTCTTTCACTTTTGCCTGATACTTTTCAATCAAGGCCATTTCTTTTTGCGTGAATTTGTTCATTTTATTAGAAAATAACTGATCCACCGTATGTCTTTCTCGTTGCATATATTTTAATTTATGTCAGTTTTTTATATTTTTAATATGAGATATTAATAATGAA